>VFQN01000042.1_pt1 | contig 286493 bp, 239 predicted proteins | sample 3512371 | NCBI WGS metagenome assembly VFQN01 (sample SAMN10412370, study PRJNA504923) | tailings metagenome | isolation source: Replicate 2 from Balatoc abandoned mine | place: Philippines: Itogon, Benguet | collected 2017-08-28 | reverse complement strand
GGGTATTGGCATTACCCGAAGAAGGGTCATCAAAAATCCACCGAGCCGAATCACGATAAATACCAACATAAGAAAGCCGCGTGGTATCACCCCGGCAGGTATCCCAAATGCGGTAGCCGATGCCACGGATACAAAAAGGGGTATTGTTTCTGAATGCGCCGTAGTTTATGTTTTTTACAATTCCTGTATCTAAAAATGCAGTTGAATCTATGTTTTCAATATTTTTTAGTTGGCCAAAGGAAGAAAATTCTACCGAATTTATTGGATTTAAAAAATGTATTTTCCCGTTAGGCCAGATGCTTGTATTACTAGTGACTCCAAGTATTCCAAAATTAAAAATGTGTTTCCAATAAGATAATACGGAATCATTGGATTTATTATTTAGAGAAAATTGATAGTTTTTAGTTGAATTAGTTGGAGAACCAATAATGCTATTAGAATTTGGTGAGAAAACAAAATGACTAATTAGAGAATTAAAAGTTTGATTAGTTGGATCATTAATTGTATCAACGTATAATCTTTTATTAAAAACTCCAGTTCCATTTTCCAATTCAAATAAAAAAAGCCTTGGGAAATTATTAAAAAAAGTTTCGTGTTGAATTAACATTACATAGTTACCATTTGGAGATAAATCATATTGATTGAATAGTGGGTTAAGGTTAATGTATTGCATATCATAAATACCTACCGAATCAATTTTTTCAGCTTCTTTTATTGGGAAACTAATTTTAAAACTCGTAAAAACTCTTTCTAATTTATCCTGATTAAAGGAGTGATTAATCATAATTAAATCTCTTCCGTTTTTATGAAAACCAAAAGTGTTAAGTCGAGTTAAACCTTGATCTATTAATGGTATATCTACTTCTAAAAGTCTACCTCGTCCATTATTAGAATTGGGGTCGATTTTAGCATAATAATATTTAATATATGGGAAAAAACGGTTAGGCCATGACTTTGGATAAATAAAAAAGAGAGTATCCTCATTTTTATATGGAGAATAAAAAAAACATTCTGGATACATGGGTGGATTAATATTGTTATTACTAAAATAATTTGTCTCAATATTCAATCCTTGGATTAGTGGTAAATCATTTTGATTTAAAATTCGGGTTCCATTATAATAAAACCTAAGATTACCCGATGAATCTGACCATGCTGGGTAATAAGGGGTGTTTGTCGCGGTATATTGCCAATTGGGAATTTTTGTTGTTTTGGTAAAAGAGGGGGTATTTAAATGGGCGTCGTTTACTTCGGTTCTATTAACAATAAAAAAGTTACTGTTTTGGATTTGGCCAAAACAATAACCTTTTTCAAATACTATTGAAAAATTAACCAATAACCACAATAAAAGTATCCGTTGTATTATCATAACTTACAAAAACATCCCAAAATATTGTAGCTGTGCCGCATTTACGAAAGCTAAAACTAAAACCAGTACTTCTAGGATTATTATTTGGATTATAAGAATAACCGTGGCTTCCATCTGTTACATCATCAGGACAGCAATTTCCTGAACTAATGCGACAAGTTCCACTTTGGTCAAAATAAGTAAAACTAGGAGAAGGAGTTGGTGGGGTAGTTGGTACAGGAATAGGGATAGTTACAGAGGAATTTGGAAGCCATTGAAAGGTTAATTCACATCCGGTATTATTAACAACCATCACCGTGTAAGCCTTCGCTCCCAGAGTCACCAGACTTAGTAGAGCAATAAAAAGTAGTTTTTTCATAACATATTTTATAATTATTCCACTAAGTTACAAATGTCTTTTTTTTTGCAAGTTTTTTCATGAAAATTTTTCACCAGCAAAATGAATTAAAACGAATATAGGGAAAAAGGAGGGGAAAAACAAGGATTTATTGGCTCGATTTAAATCTGCAAAAAGCCTTTCTCTTCAATTACCACAGCCATATTATATTCATTTATTGTAATTATGAGGTAAAAGATATAAAGCAGAGGACTAACCACTAATAAACCAAACAATCCGATTATAATGGCAGGTGTTAAAGCTAAAATCGCAAGTATTAAAAAAATACTTATTAAAATAAAACTATAAATTTTTCTCAACTTTAAGTTTTTCCAATGTTTTTTAATAATTAAATGTATTAATAATGATAAAAATTGAATACTACCTCCTCCAAAATAAAAAATAAGGCCTCCTATTTTCATTTCTTTATTATCAAATAAAAAAAGAATAATTAATACTAATAGAGGAAAAATCTGAATAATTATTTCTAATAATTTTAGGCTTGAATTTTTCATATAATCATTTTTATTAAAAGCTTTTGTAAGGTGTTTTTTTCGGTATTACTAAAATAATCTAAGGCTTTATCTGCTTGATTTGTAACTAGCCTTATTTCATTTACTATTTTTAAGAAATGCTGTTCTTCCTCATTTTCTGACTTATTTTCTTGGTTTAGCAAACTCAAAAATTGATTTAAAGGTTCCAATTCTCTTTTCTTCCTTTCTTTAATTATCCTGCTGGCCACTTTCCAAATATCTTTCTCCGCTTTAAAATATTCTTTTCGTTCTCCAGCTTTTAAATCTTTATTTATTAGTCCCCATTCTATTAATGAGCGTAAATTCATATTGGCATTTCCCCTCGATATTTTCAATTCATCCATTATTTCTTCGGTGCTTAAAGAATTTGGATTAATTAATAGAATTGCGTGAATTTGAGCCATCGTTTTGTTTATACCCCACTGTCCGCCCAGTATTCCCCAAGTTTGTATAAACTGATTTTTCTTTTCATTTAAATCCATATTCAAAATTAAATATATTTTCAGAACTTTCAAAAAATATTGAAAGTTTATTTCAAAATAAAAACACCTTTTAGGTGTTTCTATTCTTCTTTAGTTTTTTAACCATGATTCAACTTCATCTATTTGAAGTGCTGGTATATCTAGTTTTGATTTTTTTCGATATCCATTTAAGGTTTGATGAATTTGACTGGCTTTCATTTCTTTCAATTGTTCTGGACTCTTAATTCCAGATTTAATGATATGTTCAGCCCAAATTTCGCTTATTCCAAGTTTTATGAAATCTTCTGGTCCAGCAATTTTAGCCTTTTTTTCTGGCCTCATTTGCGGGAAGAATAATACATCTTGAATAGAATGCTGATTAGTCATAATCATACTTAATCGGTCAATTCCAATTCCTAATCCCGCAGTTGGTGGCATTCCATATTCTAATGATCTTAAAAAATCATAATCAATAAACATGGCCTCATCATCTCCTCTTTCCATTAATTTTACTTGGTCTTCAAAGCGATTTCTTTGGTCAATAGGATCATTTAATTCCGAATAAGCATTCGCTAATTCCTTTCCGTTTACCATTAATTCAAATCGCTCAACTAAACCATCTTTATTTCTATGCTTTTTGCATAATGGCGACATTTCAAGAGGGTAATCAATAATAAAGGTGGGTTGTATATAATGTTTCTCACATTTTTCACCAAATATTTCATCAACTAGCTTACCCTTTCCCATACTTGCAGATACTTCTATACCTAACTTTTTGCAAGTATCTCTTAATTGATTTTCATCCATTTCAGAAATATCTATTCCAGTATGTTCTTTAATAGCATCATACATGCTGATTCTTTTAAATGGTCTTTGAAAATCAATAATATTTTCACCTACCTGAACTTTGGTGCTGCCATGTAAATCTAATGCTACTTTTTCAAGCATTTCTTCGGTAAATGACATCATCCAATCATAGTCTTTATAGGCTACATAAATTTCTAAAACTGTAAATTCAGGATTATGGGTTCGGTCCATACCCTCATTTCTAAAGTCTTTGGCAAATTCATAAACACCATCAAAACCACCAACTATTAATCTTTTTAAGTATAATTCATTGGCAATTCTTAAATACAATGGAATGTCTAATGCATTATGATGGGTAATGAATGGTCGAGCTGCTGCCCCTCCCGGAATACTTTGCAAAATAGGTGTTTCTACTTCTAAATAACCCTTATCATTAAACGTATTTCTTAATGATTGAATAATTTGTGATCGCTTTCTAAAAACATCTTTTACCTGAGGATTAATAATTAAATCAGCATATCGTTGTCTATATCTAAACTCAGGATCACTTACCCCATCATATACATTTCCTTCAGCATCAATTTTAACCATAGGTAATGGTCGTAATGATTTGCTCAATAATTTAAATGATGTGGTATGTATAGAAATTTCCCCTGTTTGAGTAGTAAAAACATAGCCATTAATTCCAACAATATCGCCAATATCAATCAGTTTTTTAAATACGGTATTGTATAATGTTTTATCTTCACCTTCACAAATATCATCTCTTCTAATATATACCTGAACTCTTCCGCTATGATCTTGTAAATCAAAAAATGCTGCAGAACCCATGATTCTTCGGGTCATTATTCTACCAGCAATAGAAATATTTTTATAATCTAATTTATTATTTTCATAATTTAATTCAATCTCTTTTGCTGTAACATTTACTTCAAAAGTATCTGCTGGATAAGGGTTTATACCTAACTTTTCAAGCTCTTTTAACGCATCCCGTCTTAATATCTCTTGTTCTGAAAGTTCCATTTTATTATCTCTAAAACGCAAAAATAATAATTTGACCTCAGCATTTTAGAAGTAATAATTTAAAAATTGCGTATTTTTCCCACTATTAGCCAACTTTTTCATTTAATTTTGAGTCTATTGCTATAGTTTGAAACCATTTTTTAAAATATCATTTTTACTATTATTTTCATTTTTTTTCCCTTGCGGGATTTTAAATGCCCAGCTCGATTTTCAGCGTTTGATAAAAAATGAAGGTCAATGGGATCATTCAGTGCTCTATAAATACTCCATTCCTGGGGCAAGTGTTTTATTCGATTCAACGGGTTGGAGAATTCTATTTCATGATATCAATCAATGGAATAATTTGATGCACCATGCCCATCATAAACAAAATATTAATCCTTCTTATTCTTTTAATGAAGCTTTTAAATATCACCTAATTCATAATCAATTTATTAATGCAAATCTCAATAATTTAGAAATTTCTGATGGGCATAAATATTTAGATTATAGAAATTATTACCTCGGTAAAAATCCCGCAAGGTGGAAAAGTAAAGTGCCTGTACTTTCAGATTTTACTTATAAAAATATTTATGAGGGGATTGACATTCATGTAAAAGCCATTGATTTTTCGTTTAAATACGATATTGTTATTAAACCAGGTGCTGATTATTCTAAGATTCAATATAAAATTTCTGGTGCTGATGATATTCAATTAATTAATGGGAAATTATGGATTAAAACTTCTTTAAATGAATGGGTAGAGGAGATTCCTAAGTCTTATCAAAATATTAATAACAAATTAGTTAGTGTAAAATGTGAATACGAATTAGTTGGAGATATTGTTAAATTTAAAGTTGGCTCCTACAATCCAAATTATGAGTTAATTATTGATCCAGTTTTAATTTTTGCAACTTATTCAGGTTCTACCGCAGATAATTTCGGTTTTACAGCAACTTTCGATTCAAAGGCCTGTTTATATGCCGGCGGAAATGTTACATCGGCTGATCCTATTGATCCAAATGGCAGATACCCTGCAACACCTGGAGCTTTTATGATTGATTTCCAAGGAGGAAATAATGGGGGTACTCCTTCTCCTTATGATGATTTTGAATGTGATATAGCCATTTCTAAATATGATTCAAGTGGTCAAAATCTTATTTATGCAACCTATTTAGGTGGAGATTTTAATGATTTTCCACATAGTTTAATCGTTGATAATAATGATAATTTAATTGTTTTAGGCTCCACTTTTTCTAGAAATTTCCCGGTAGATACTTTTGGATTTGATCCTTCATATAATGGGGGAGGAGATATCATAATTAGCAAGTTTAATTTTGATGGTACCCAATTGCTCGGAAGCACTTATTTTGGGGGTTCAGCAAATGATGGGCTTTCAACACCTATCCGTTATAATTATGCTGATGATTTTAGAGGAGATATTCATGTAGACTTTAATAATTCTATTTTTATTGCATCATGTACGCGTAGTTTTAATTTCCCCTTGCGGGATGCTATTAAAAGCAATTTAGAAGGCCCTCTTGATGGGGTTTTAGCTAATTTTTCAGATGATTTAAGGTCTTTAAATTGGAGTACTTATTTTGGCGGAAAGGCTTTGGATGCCGCTTATTCAATAAAGGTTGATAAAGACGGTTATATTTTTGCTGCGGGTGGAACCAATAGTGATAGTTTACCAAATACAGATAGCTCTTATATGCCCCAAAGGGCTGGTGCTATTGATGGATTTATAGCCAAATTTGATCCATCTGATTTTAGTTTATTGAAATGCACCTATTTTGGCAGCCCTCAATATGATCAAATTTATTTTATAGAAATTGATCGCAAAAGGCAAGTTTTTGTCTCTGGACAAACCGAAGGAAATTTGATTAGATCAGCAAATACTTATGGTAAAAATGGAACCGGACAGTTTATTGCAAAATTAACTAATGATCTGGATACCCTATTATTAAATACTACTTTTGGTGATCGCCTTGCTAATCCAGAAATATCACCTACAGCATTTTTAGTAGATAATTGTGATAATATTTATTTTAGTGGTTGGGGTAGCGATTTAGGTGCTGGTTTTCATGCGGGTACAACCCTAAATTTAGAAATTACCCCTGATGCCATTCAAAGTTCTACTGATGGTTCTGATTTTTATCTTTTGGCTCTAAATAAAGATATGCAAAGTTTATTATTTGCAACTTATTTTGGTGGAACACAAAGTGATGACCATGTAGATGGTGGTACTAGCCGTTTTGATAAACGAGGTGTTGTTTACCAATCTATTTGCGGGTCTTGTCCTCCGGGCGGAACAAATTATTTAACCGATATTAATACAAGTCCTAACTCGGCCTTTCCTACTAATACAAGTCCTCGTTGCTCTAATGTGAGCTTAAAACTTGACTTTAGAATTACTTATTCAATAGATGCCGCATTTTCTGCTGAACCTATTGCAGGCTGCACGCCTTTAACCGTAGATTTTACAAATAAGAGTACTCCTGGTGCTAAAGTAAAATGGTTTTTTGGAAACGGAGATTCAAGTGAATTATTAAATCCACAATACACCTATAATGCACCTGGTAATTATAAAGTTACTTTGATCATTATCGATTCTTTATCATGTAATATCCTTGATTCTGTAAGTAGGACTATTACTGTATTTGATAAGGTTGAAGCTGTTATAGCTTCAGAAGCAAAGCCTTGTTCAAATGAGGTAAAATTTAGTAGTCAAAATCAGGCAAGAGAATATTTTTGGGATTTTGGTGATGGAAATACCTCAAATGAAAGAAATCCAGATCATAAGTATGAAAACACCGGCCAATACCGGATTAAGTTAATTTTAAATCCTAATCAGGTTTGCGCAGATTCTATAGAGCTTAATATAAATTTAGATTCCATACAAAGAGAAGATATCGTCATTCCTAATGTTGTTAGTCTTGGGCTTAAAGATGGATTAAATGATTGTTTTAAAGTTAAAGGTTTAAATAAAGATTGTGATTTATTAAAAGTTGAAATTGTGAACCGATATGGCTCATTAGTTTATAAAAGCGAAGAGGTTGATTTTTGCTGGGATGGGAAAATTTTAAATAGCAGCTCTTTTATCCCGCAAGGGGTATATTTTGTAAAGATTTATTATACCTTATTAGGTGAAAATGAAAAGGTTTATACAGGCACCTTAACAGTAATCAAATAGTTTGGAATTAGTAAATTTATTTATGCTGGGTTGAGCCTAGAAAAAAATTTATTTCTTAGAAAGAAACCATAACATTAGAGCTCTTGAATATCTAAAATTAATTGGAGCACTTATTAAAATGGCTAATACAATGGTTAATATATACCAATTAATATTTAAATCTTCTGTAAAGAGAGCTAATAATACCGATAAAACAACACAGATTCCTACACTTAACGCATAAGAGATATACATAGCACCCCAGTAAAAACCGGTTTCAGGCTCAAAGTTATATCCACAATTAGTGCAATGACTATTCATTTGACTAAACTTGATATGTAAAGCAGGGTATTTAAACATTTTACCTTGTTTACAATTAGGGCATTTACATGAAAGAAAGGCGGAGATCGGGTTGATTTTTATACTTTGTTCCATTATTTGGCTAAGGACTTTTTCTTGCGATTTTTCCACCAAAAAAATCCCACTGTTCCAACTAATAGATAAGGGGCAGCTAAAAGGTACAAGATACCATCATTAAGTCCAAGACCTACCGAAGTTTTACCACTTTCTAATCCAGAGGTTACTGCAGTTTTGCACATAGGGCATTGTGCCAATACGTCTGGACTAATTATAATAAAAATGAATAGAATTATAACCGCTAATTTTTTCATGGTATTTAACTCTTTTGATATTACAAATATCGGTATTTTTAATTGAAATTATAGTATGGAGCAATCATAAAATAAACAATAACTCCTGTAATTGCAACATATAACCAAATAGGAAAGGTATAACGTGCAATTTTTTTATGTTTTTCTATTTGTCCTGAAGTTGACCTATAAATGGTTATTAAAACAAGAGGAACAATAGCAATGGCTAACAAAATATGAGTAAGCAATATGAATAAATATATTCCTTTAATAAGGCCTTCTCCACCAAAACTTGTGCTTTCTGTAGATAAATGGTATAAAACGTAGGATATTAAAAATAGAGCCGATAGACTAAAAGCACTTAGCATAAAAAACCTATGTTTAATGATATTCTTTTGTTTAATGAAATAAAATCCTGCCATTAAACAAATAGCCACTAAACTATTAAAGCCCGCATTTAATTTTGGTAAAAAAGCTAAAACGCTTTTATCTTTAATAATATCAGCGCTAAAGAAAAAAAGGATTGCTACCACAAGAGGTATTGCTATTGAAATACCAATTATGGTTCTAAAATATAATTTTTCATTCTTTATTAGACTCATGATATTCGTATGCTAATGCTTTGATTGCGTGTTCTAATTCTTGTATACTTCTAAAATCTTGACCATCAAAAATTCCTCTGATTCGCCTAGATTTATCTAATAGTATAACCTTATCACTGTGAATAAAGTTTGTTTCTCCTTCTGGTACTGGCTTAACTGCTAGATAATCAAATTCTATAGCTCTATAAAGTTCGCTTTTTCTTCCTGTAACAAAATGCCATTTTTCAGGATTAGCATTATATCTTCTGGCATATTCTGCTAAAACCTCTACGCTGTCATTTTCAGGATGAACAGTATGACTGATAAATTTTATTTCAGGACTTTTTTTGAACTTTTCATAAACATAAGCCAAGTTTTTATTTACTCTTGGACAAATATCTGGACAAGAAGCAAAGAAAAAACTAGCGATATAAATGGTATTTTCAAAATCCTTTTCACTTATCGTGTCTCCACTTTGGTCAATAAACTTAAAAGGAGAAATTGTATGATAAACCGTATCTTTAATTTGCTCATCATAAAATCTTTCGCCATAAATAGGAAGTTTTCTGGCAACTTGTTTACGATCTTTTAAATAAAAAGTAATGGCCACCGGGGTGGCCACTATTAAAAATAAAAAAATATGTTTTTTACTGATTTTCATGATCAGTTAATTAATATGCTAAAGCTCCGCCTTCGTATAATAAACCTAAAATTAAGCCTACAATAAAAATAATAGGTAACACTATGGTTAAGATAAGACCCATTTTTTCTTGCTTTAAGTGCATAAAAGTTCCAACAATTAAGAAAACTTTAACCATACCTAAGGCAATAAAAATAATATTTCTGCCTAAGCTAGGGGGCATTACGAAGTATAGGATAACATCGACAACAGTAATGATTAGTAACCAAATAAATACCCTCCAAAGATCTTTGGTACCATGACTATGGCCATGATATAACATTTCTTGGTTATTCTCGTATAAATAAGTTTCGTCGTTGCTATTTTGATGGTTATGTGCCATAATATTTTAAATTAATAATTATATTAAATAGAAGAAAGTAAATACGAATACCCAAACTAGGTCTACAAAGTGCCAGTATAAACCAACCTTTTCAACCATTTCATAGTGACCTCTTTTTTCATAGGTACCTTTTAAAACATTTAGGTAAATAATGATATTTAATACTACTCCTGAAAATACGTGAAATCCGTGGAAGCCTGTTACCAGGAAGAATAGGGCAGAGAAATGCGGTGCACCTACCACACGATCGGCCTCATCCCAATGGATATGATCAAAAAGTTTTAGGGCTGCTGTTTTGTCTTCACCTACTTTACTTAATGCAAAATGGTTATAATCTAGCGTTGCACCATCCATAATAAATTGAGTCCATTCCCAACCTTGGCAACCCAAAAACATGAAACCTCCAATAATGGTTAGTAACATGTAAAAAGCAACTTCTTTTTTAGATTTTCTATGACCAGCCTCTACTGCTAACACCATGGTTACTGATGAAATAATTAGAATTAAGGTCATTAAAGAAACGAAAAATAATGGCAAATGAATACCATGTGCAAATGGGAAATGGTTAAAAACCATATCAGGCAGTGGCCAAGGGGTATCGGTGTTGGTGGCATAACTGAATCTTACAGCGCCATAATAAACCAATAAAGAAGAAAATGTGAATGCATCTGATAATAAGAAAATCCACATCATCAACTTACCATAACTCACATTGAAGGGCGATGTTCCACCTGCCCATACACTCTTTTTTCCGGTACTAATTGAAGTTGTTGACATTACTTTGAATAATAATCGTTTAGCGGTTCAAAAATAAAAACAAATACAAATAAATCCATAAAATTCCAACAAAATGCCAATAAGTATTAATTAAACTTATTCTAAGCATGTTTTTTTTATGAATATTTAATCTAAAAGCCTGTATTATGGCAATTAATAGAGCTATTAATCCTCCGATAATATGGGCAAAATGTGTTGCGGTAATTACGTATAACCAAGATGAAGAGGCTTCTGATCCAGCGAAAAATAATCCTGAATTCATTAAATTCTCCCAAGCTTGAATTTGGCTAAGGCAAAATGCGAAACCAAGGATAAAAGTGCTGATTAATGCAGCTTTGATTTGGTTTAATTCGTCTTTTTTTGCTGCATAAAAGGCCCAAAACATCGTAATGGAACTTAAAACAACAAGAATAGTTGATAACTGAAAATCAGACGGCATTTCAAATTGTAACCAATTACCTTCTGCTCTTCTAACAATATACCCACTGCTTAACCCCACAAATAACATTATCATTCCTAAAATGGATAACCATAAGTTAAACATTTTTGGATTAACTGGGTATTTCTCTTGTGGCTCCTGATAGTTCAATTTATTCATGATTAAATTTTATCTAATACAAATGCTAACTGAACAAGTGGTAAATATAATAATGCAGCAAACATAACCTTTTTAGCATCAGCAATGCTACAAGTTTTATACAATATAATGGTTTTGTATAAAACATAAATTGCAGCTAGTATGGCAATGATGGCTGAAATTATTCCGCTTACCCCTAGTTGGTAGGGTAATAACCCCATTGGTATTAAAACAATGGTATAAAATACTATTTGTAAGGCACTTTTTTTACCTGGGCCATCATAGGATGGCAATAAGTGGTAACCTGCTTTTTTGTAATCGTCGTGCAATAGCCATGCAATTGCCCAAAAATGAGGAAATTGCCAAATAAACTGAATGGCAAATAAAGCTAATCCAACCGAATCAATTTTACCGGTAACTGCCACCCAACCCAATAATGGAGCTATAGCACCTGGAAAAGCACCAATAAATACTGCAATTGGGCTTATTCTTTTCATTGGGGTATAAATAAAGGCGTAACTTATTAATGAAAAAATGGCTAATAAACCACTCATTAAATTTAAGCATAACCATAAAATTACTACACCGCCTAAACCTGCAATAAGACAAGATATTGCCGCCTCATTAATGCTCATTCTTTCAGTAGCAACGGGTCTATTGGCAGTTCTATCCATCATTTTATCGTATTTTTTCTCGATAATTTGATTGATACCATTAGCTGCTGCTACAACCAAAAAGCCTCCAATTACTAATAAAATAAAATCTAACCAAATAATACTCCCTTGCACAGCAAGCAAGTAACCCATAGCTGCAGAAAACACAACAGTTAAAGTTAGTTTTACTTTGAACAACTGCGAGTAATCTTTTAATTTAGATTTTATACTAAATTCTTCGCTAGGTATTTCAATTGGTCTACTTATCATTTCTATGTTTAAGGTATTAATACCTTTATTTTTTCGTTTCTCTTTTAGAAACTAATATTATCAAATAGAATTGTGCGCCAAACATTAAACTGGATAAGGTAATATGACTTACTTGAGATAATGCAGGTAAATCAAACAATAAATTAACTATTCCTGTTAAGGTTTGTAATACAAGCAGTGTAATAATCCAAAATAAAGTTTTATTCACTGGATGTTGATTTTCTAGTGCTCTGGTTCTGCTAAACAAGTATATGTTTATGGTTACCACAAGCATAGAAAGCAATTTATGTGATTCGAGCCATTCACCAAATCCCTTTTGCCAATCAATAAAGCCTAAGGTTTTTTCCATTTGGTCTACATGTTCTCGAACTTGTGAGCCAATAATTATTTGAATAATACTGATGATTAAAGCTATTATACTTACATTGATAAATAACTTTTTATTATCGATTTTATTCAAATCAAGGGCTTTTTTATCATGAAATACAGCTAACATTACTAAAGCAATTATTGCAAATGCTAATAAGAGATGTATGGTAATTTTCCAACCATCTAAATTAGATTCGACTACTTTAGCACCCATCCAAGCCTGAAACATAGTAAGTAAAAATCCCGCAAGGCTTAAAATAAGCACATAAGGTTTACTTTTACGATATTGGAGTGAACTAACAAGTGTTAATAAGATAAATAATCCTGTTAAAGCTCCAGCCAATCGGTTGATAAATTCAATCCAGGTATGAAGTGCATTGAATTTAGCGTAACTATGTTTGGTATAGGGTTCCCAATCATTATAGTTAAACTCTTTTACTGATTCTAGTTTATTTTTAGCCACCCAAAGGGTATCATTTTGAATGATCATTTGGCCTTTTTTAAAACTATTGCCAGGTATGAGTTTAACTTGATCAATGGAAGTAGGGGGGATGAGGTGACCAAAACATCTTGGCCAATCTGGGCATCCCATGCCTGATCCTGAAATTCTTACAATACCACCTAAAAGAACAAGTATAAAAATTGAGGCAACGGTTGTTATTCCAAGCTTTTTGAAAAAACTTTCTGAAAAGAATAATTTTACCATTGCCCCATTAATATTATCGGGCGAAACCGAATAATTTTTTAATTAAGCTAAATAAAACCGTATTTGAGCTATTTTCAACCTCTTTTGCCTCAGTAACTGGAGGAGCAGGTTGTTTAGCTGGTTCTACGTTGATTCCTTCATCAGGAACATTTTGAGGTATAAAATCTTTCTCTGCACCTGGTACTGAATAATCATATGGCCATCTGTAAACTGTTGGCACAGCACCTGGCCAGTTACCATGGATATGCTCAACTGGGGCAGTCCACTCCAATGTATTGGCTTCCCAAGGGTTTTGTTCTGCTTTTTTACCTCTGAAAATAGAGTTAAAGAAGTTGTAAACAAATATTAATTGAGCCGCCGAACCAATGATTGCAGATATGGTAATAAATACGTTCATATCTAACCATAAGTTAAACTCAGGTAATAAGGTAAATTGGTAGTATCTACGCGGTACACCTGCTAATCCCATAAAGTGCATTGGGAAGAATACCATGTAAGCAGCTGCAAAGGTTAACCAGAAATGGATATAACCTAATGAATTATTCATCATTCTACCAAACATTCTAGGGAACCAATGATAAATACCTGCTAACATTCCAAATATAGCTGCCGATCCCATTACTAAGTGGAAGTGAGCTACTACGAAATAGGTATCATGTAAGGTAATGTCTAATGTAGCATTACCTAAAATAATTCCGGTTAAACCTCCTGAAATGAATAATGAAACTAACCCTATTGCAAATAACATTCCTGGAGTAAATCTTATATTTCCTCGCCACATTGTTGCGAGATAGTTAAAGGTTTTGACGGCAGAAGGGACCGCAATTACTAGGGTTATAATCATAAATACCTGTCCTAAGAATGGGTTCATACCAGTAACAAACATATGGTGACCCCAAACTAAGAATGATAAAAATGAAATACCTAACAAGGAGATAACCATCGCGGTATAACCAAAAATTGGTTTTCTTGCATTAGTTGCAATAACTTCAGATGTAATACCTAAAGCAGGCATTAAGATAATGTATACTTCTGGGTGACCCAAAAACCAGAATAAGTGCTGGTATAATACGGGTGAACCACCTGTATTGTTTAATGCACCTACACCATTTAAGAAAATATCTGATAAATAGAAAGAAGTACCAAAGCTACGGTCAAATATTAATAATAATCCAGCACCTAATAAAACTGGGAATGATAATAAACCTAATATTGCTGTAAAGAAAAATGCCCAAATGGTAAGTGGTAGTCTATTCATCGACATACCTTTGGTTCTCATGTTTAAAACAGTTGAAATATAGTTTACACCACCCAATAATGAAGAGGCAATGAATAATATGATGGCTACTAGCCAGAGGGTCATTCCTAATCCTGAACCCGGCATAGCTTTAGGCAATGCTGATAAAGGAGGATAAACTGTCCATCCAGCACTAGCAGGACCAGATTCTACAAATAAAGAAATTAATAAAACTACAGAAGAGGCAAAAAAGAACCAATATGATAACATGTTCATAAATGGTGATGCCATATCTCTAGCTCCTACCTGCAATGGAATAAGTAAATTGGAAAAAGTTCCACTTAATCCAGCAGTTAATACGTAAAACACCATAATGGTTCCGTGAATGGTAACCAATGATAGATAAAAGTTAGAGTCTAACTTACCATCGGGAGCCCATTTACCTAGTAATAATTCTAAAATGGCAAATTTTTCGTTTGGCCATGCAAGCTGTAAACGGAATAATACCGATAATATCATTCCAATTAAGCCCATCACAATACCTGTTATCAGGAATTGCTTTGAGATCATCTTATGATCCATGGAGAAAATGTACTTCGAAATGAAGCTTTCTTTGTGGTGATGATGCTCGTGAGCTTCGTGATGCGTATTTGCTGTGGTACTCATGTAAAAATTATATTGGGTTAGGTGATTATTTCATTACAATTTTATCTTTAGCATCAGCTGCAGTGCTATCTATTGCAGGTGCTGTTTCTAAAGCTGGTTGCGCACTAAAACTCGGTTTTTGGGTTGCTAACCAAGCTTTGTATTCTGCTTCTGATTCAACAACTACTTTAATTTTCATATTAAAGTGGGCTGCTCCGCAGATTTTAGCACAGAATAAATAGTAGTCGAATTTTGGATCCTTTAATCTACCTCTCATATCATTGGTTGAAATGGTAGGAGTGAACCAAAATTGAGTTGGCATGCCCGGTACGCAGTTCATTTGCATTCTAAAATGCGGTAAATAAGCAGAGTGAATTACATCTCTAGCTCTGAACTGTAATAATACGGGTTTACCAAGTGGAATATGGATTTCATTAGTAACTACATCGTCTAAAGCAACCGGATTAAAGTTTTCTGGATTAGTTCCAATAGATTTTAATCGGCTTAATTGTGTAGTTCTAATTTTAATTCTATGGTCTAATTCGCCCATTTTTTCTAATTCTTCTACAGTAGGATCTGGTATATTTGCCATTATCTTACGAACAGAATCAGCCTCATTCAATTCAGCTTGTATTTCTACTAATTGATTATCGTATTTATCTTTTACTAAAACTCCTAATGGGTTTGAGTTAGATATCATGTTATAATTTGAATTTCCTAATTTTCCGTCTGCTCCTGGGTAACGAGCCGACCATCCAAATTGATAAGCAAATACCTCAATGGCCATAGCTTCGTCTGGAGCTTTTGATGTAATCTTTCTCCAGAAGTTGAAACCATTTAAAACTAGTACCGTTAAAACAATTGCTGGAATTACAGTCCACACAATCTCTAAAGTATTGTTATGAGGGTAGAAAGTTGCTTTTCTAGTGTCTGATTTTTGGTATTTGAATGCAAACCAGAATAATGCAATTTGAGTAACAACAAACACAATTCCGATGATTATTAAAGTAACGATCATCATGAAATCCACATTTGGACCATGCTCTGATGCTGCATTATCGATTAAAATATACTTACCATGAGCAAAAGTTTCCCAAATGGCAGCACTCATACCAGCAACAAGGAAAACAATCATTAACCAAGCATTTATTTTTTGCCAGCTTACAAATTTTACTCCTGCATAACTGTATAATAATTGTAAAATTTTAAAGATTGCTACACTGATGAAAATAGCTAAAATGGCGATACCTATTAAAACCAAATTAATGGATTTGGTGGTACCAGCATCTCCAGCAGTACCTGGGCCTAAGTCCGAACCCGTTCCTGTAGGAGGATTTACTGGACCATTTGCAGCTGGACCTTTATCACTTTCAACTGCAATATAATCTATGATTGAAGTAATTTGAACATCGCTTAAATTTTCAAAGCTGTTCATTACGGCCTGATTATTTTCATTGTAAAGCTGAACCGCTACTGGATCACCAGCTTTAATCATTGCGGTTGAGTTTTTAATCCATTTAACTAACCAGTCTTTTTGTCTGCGTTTGTGCACGTCTTTAAGTGCTGGTCCAACTAATTTTTCATGCACTGCATGGCATGATACGCAATTGGCTTCAAAAAGTTTTTGGCCTTCTTCAACCGATTGGGCATTAGTTGCTACAGTAAAGCAACTTAATAAAAACAGGAGAACACCGAATTTTAGTCCTCCAAGCTTCAAGCCTGTTTTATTCATTTCCTAGATTATAAGCGGTTTATACTATAATTTAAAACAACTGGGCTATCGGTTGTTAGTTATATAACAAACTTTACCCTCAAGCTGTTTTCACAGCCTGCAAAAATAAACCAAATTTGAAATAATGCTAACCAAAATGACAATTTCGTGACTATTTTTTTAGGCTGATTATCAGTCCCTAGAAAATCAAGGCTTTTAAGCCTTGATTATTAGGTAAATAAAATTATTTTTTGCTATCTTTTTCTAAAGCAATGATTTCCTTTAGTCTTTGCTCACAAATTGGAATAATATCATCGTCGGCTTCATAATTTTCTATGATCGACTCCAATGTGGCTCTTGCCTGAAAATAGTCTTTTTGATATGCGTATGATTCAGAAAGTAAAATAAATCCTTTGGCTACCCAGTATTCATAGGCTGGATAATCATCTTTAAGTTTAAAAATTTCTTCTTGACATTCTCTTATTTTACCTTCATTAAAATAGCCCAAAGCTAAATAATATTGGCATTCTGCCGCCATTTCATTACTAGTAAGTTTTTTAACTTCTAAAATATAAGAATTGGCTTGTTTAAAGTCTTTTTTATCTACTAAAATTTTTGCCGAATAATAGTTAGCTTCAATCAATGCCTCTTTTGATGCATTACCATTTTTAAGTGTTTTTATACTTGCTTCTAAGCACTTTTCAGCATCGGGAATTTTATAGCTACTCCTCATTTGCCCAATTAAAGAGGCTAGTAAATTTTCTTTGGATTGCGCGTAGGTCTCTAATTTATTATAATTTTTATAGGCGTTTTCAAAATCTTTTTTAAAGAAGTAAACATTAGCACTAAATCGGTATGAGCGCTCTAAAAACTCAGATCTTCCACTTTGAATAACTACCAAATAATCAGCTAAAGCCTCTTCATATTTTTTTAGCGCATATTCACATTCTGCTTTGTAATAATGAGCCTGAACTTTAAAGAATCCATTAGGAAATTTGTTTATGTAATTAGCGAAATCTTTAATGGATGATTCACAATTCCCACTAGTATATCGATCAAAAGCGGATGAATAACTCAATGAATCTTGGTACGATTTAGTAAATCGTCCACCCTGAGCAGCCATATAATCAAAATATTCATCAACCCTACCTTGTTCTTTGTAAATCGTTTCTAAAACATTGATGGCTTCATCAGTTTCGCGAGTTTTCGGAAATTTTTCAATTACTGACTTAAATGCAGTAATGGAACCTTCAATATCCTCTTTTCTGTATTTTAATAAACCTATTTTTAAGTAACAGGTCTTTGCAAATTCAGAACCCGGATAATCAGCCAAAATATAACTAAATCCTCTTAAAGCCTCGTTATAATCTCCTATTTCCAATTGTACTAAAGCGATTTCAAATAAGGCATCGTCAACGTATAAACTATTAGGATAATTTTGAGGTATTTTTTTAAGAGTTAATATTTTCTGTAATTCATTTTCTTGTAATCCTCTAATCATTCCTACTTGGAAATAGGCATAATCGCTATTTGCTGCGTTTTTAGTGATTACATAAGTATAGGCATCAATGGCTGCTTCATATTTTTTTTGCATAAAATTGCAATCACCCAAACGAGCCATGGCGTCGATATATCGTTCTTTACTTGCTCCGAAGTAATTATCTTTTTTTGAATACTCATTAAAAGCATTACCTGCTTTTACAAAATTTTCTTTTCTAAAATAGGAGTACCCTAAACTGTAAAATGATGAAGCGTAATAAGGTGTTTCTTTTGCTTTTGAATTATTTTGAAATTTCTCTAAAAATTTTATGGATTGATCATAATTCCCTTTTCTATATTGAATTTCTGCTATAAAGAAGTCGCTCGAAGCCTCTATTGCTTGATCAATTGGATATAGTTTAGCTTTTTCAAAATACTTTTGAGCCGAATCACTTTTTTGATCTATAAAAAGTTCTTGTCCGCGGTAATAAGCAATTTGCTGGTACACTTTTTTTGTTTGCTCATTTTTCTTTTTTATACCCTCTAAAACATGGATAGCATCTTTATAATTTCGAGTACTTAAAAGAATTTCTCCTAATAAAGTTTTAGCATCATCTTCTAAATCGGAACCCGGAAATTGATCTAAAAATTTTTGAACGCTATTTATAGCATCCGACTGAAAATCGAGTTCAAATGATAATTGAGCAAAATTAAAGAGTGATTTTTCTTTAATTTTTTTATTAAAATCATACGAAGCCGCTTGTGAAAAAGCGTTACGGGCATTAGGTTTTTTATTTAATTTTATGAAACAATCTGCCGCAGCATAATAAGCATATTGAATAACACTATCTTGTTTTTGAGTAATCTGAATAAATTCTTGATAGGCATTTTCGTATTTACCTGCTTGGTATGCCGCGTTTCCGATCATATATCGATCTTCAGAACTAATTCTATTTTGCTCAGGCCTATTTTCGTTTAATAAAGGCCATGATTCTTTGTAATTTTTTAATTGATAAAAAGCTTGTCCTCTAATCCAATAAACTTCTTTTTTGTCTTTAATATTTTTAATGGTATCGGTATAATCAATTACTTTATCGTAATTATTTTTAGCATAATAAATTCTAACCATATATAGTGGAATAATAGGACCATATATTTTAGAACTTTGTACATTATTAAAATAGTTTAATGCAGCATCTAATTCATTTTCAAGCATTACGATATACCCCAAATAATAATTAGAAGGGTAAAAATATTTGTCTTTATTTTTTGAAGTTCTGGTTAAATAACCTTTTGCTTCGGCATATTTTTCCGTTTCAAAATAGGAATGCCCCAAATTGAACCAATATTCTTTCCTCTCATCTTGAGTTAAAGCTTCTGAATCTACTTCTTTATATTGCTCTATAGCCTTAGGATATTTTTTATTTTGATAGAAATATTTTCCCAATCTAAACCGAGCAAAATTGGCTTTGATATGTTCTGGATTTTTTTCTAATAGCAAACCTAATTCTATTTCTGCTTGGTAGTTTTTCATTTCCAATGCACAAATAGCCTTATAAAACAGGGCGTTGGTTAAAATAGGCTCTTGTGGATTTGATTCAATAAATCGCTCGAATTCGGTTTGTGCTGGACCATATTTTTCCTTATCAAAAAGCTCTAAAGCTTGATTATAATGTTTTATTGGGTCACTAAAAACTAAGGTTTTTTGAGCCCTTGCGGGGATAAATATCAGCGCGGCAAAACAAATTGCCCAAAATTTAAAAATCGGAATTCTCATGATGGTAATTGCGAAATTAGACTTTATAAAGTAGCAATTAATAGATTGGTAGATTTACTTTTTAACAGGTGTTGAGTGAATTAGACACTAAAGCACTTCGGCAACCACAAAGGTTGATCCACCTATAAAAATTAAATCATCAACCCCGCTATTATCTAACGCTTTTTGATAGGCCTCTGGTATATCAGGTATTACTATTCCTTTTAAACCGAATTTATTAGCTTTTTCGCTTAATTCATTTGCATTAAGTGCCCTTGGGAGTTTGGCTTGGCAAAAATAATAGTGCGCATATGTAGGTAATAGACTTAATATTTTGTCTTGATCTTTATCTTTTACCATACCTAAAACAAAATGAAGTTTTTTATGAGGAGTTTTTTCAATTTGTTTTACAATAAATTCAATACCTTCTTTATTATGTCCTGTATCACAAATAACTAATGGACTTTGATTAAGTATTTGCCAACGACCTAATAAACCAGTATTTTTTATCACTTTTTTTATTCCATTAGCTATGGCTAAATCAGAAATTTTTGGATTTATTTTTTGATAAATTTTCGCGCAAGCAATTACACTTCTTATATTTTTTTCTTGATAAAAGCCAGCTAACTCACATTCAACTTCTGATAATGGTCCATTTAGTTCGGTAGTTAACTTTGATTTTAAACCATCTGTGCTAAATTTTTTAATAGGAATTAAATCTTCAGCAAAATAAATTGGCGCTGATACTTGGTTCGCTTTATTTGTAAAAACTGGACTAGTTTCAGGATGTTTTTCACCAATAAGAACGGGAATTCCTGGTTTTATTATTCCTGCTTTTTCAAATGCAATTTTGGCTAATGTATCACCAAGCATATCCATATGATCCCAGCCAATATTGGTTATTAAAGAGACTTCCGGATTGATAATATTAGTAGAATCTAATCGTCCGCCTAAACCTGTTTCAATTATAGCAATATCCACCTTTTCTAATTTGAAATACTCAAAAGCCATGGCTACCGTCATTTCAAAAAAGCTGGGTTTTATTTGGCTTGCGCGATGTTTAATTTTATCGATAAAATCAATTACGAATTGTTGATTACACATTACGCCATTGACTTTAATTCGTTCTCTAAAATCTTTTAAATGGGGTGATGTATATAATCCGGTTTTTAAGCCAGCTTCTGCGCAAATAGAAGCAAGCATATGTGAGCTTGATCCTTTGCCATTGGTGCCCGCAATATGAATACTTTTAAAATTTCTTTGCGGATTATCTAAAAAATCTAAAAGGGCTATGGTATTGGTTAAGTCTTTTTTATAAGCGCTTGCCCCATCTCGAGTAAACATGGGCAATTGACTGTATAACCAATCTAAAGTCTCCTGATAATTCACTTTGAAATTATCTTAATTTAAATTCTATGGTAATGGTACCTTTCTGTTGTTCAGGACCGTCTTCTTTTGGAGAAAATTTGGCTCTTAAAGCCGCTTCTTTTGCTATTTTCCAAAGCTTTGATGAGGTGGTGGTTGATTTTAAAGAAGGTTCTGCTCTAATAACATTTCCATTTTTATCCACCCATATATCAACCACAACTAAACCACTTTCTTGTGGCCTATCGTTAATGGTTATTTTTTCTTTCAATGATCTTCCCGCAAGGGAAAATTTAACACCACTAGAGCCGCTTCCTGTGCCATCAGGATTACCTTCATCCACTCCCGTAGGATCTCCTTTTTGCCCCTCTTTATCCCCATCACCGGTACCGCCACCTTTTTTACTGGATTTAGTAAATAAAGATTTAGAATCGGGCCTACGTTCTTCTGTTTTTTGTTCGTCTTTATTGGTTTCAGTAGGTTGAGTTGGATTTTCTGATTTCTTGCTGCTAGTAGTTGGCGCTTCCTCTATATCTTGAGTTAATTCCTCCTCAGTTGAAGATTCTTGAACCGAACTTACTTCTTCACTCTGTTCAGGAGAGCCTTGTATATCTGAATTAGAACCTGCATCAGGCTCACCTAATGATACGATAACTCCTTCTTCTGGTGGGGGAGGATCTGGATAATAAAAACCAGAAAAAATTAAAATTAAAATAACCCCAATATGGAACAATAAAGTACCTAAAATACCGCTCCATTTTTGACGGGTCATTTTTTCTTTACTTCCTAAATATGGTTTATTTTCCATAAAAATATTATTCTGGGGATGTTGCTAAAACTATACCTACTTTGAGTTTATTGGCAATACTAATAATTTTTACTACCTCTTCATAAGGTACACTTTTATCAGCATTTATACTTACAGCAGGTTTTTCAATCCCTTTTAATACGGTTTCTATCTCTAAAGGTAAACGCTCAAAGGTGGTTGGTTTATTGTTAATGTATAAACTTAAATCATCTTTAAGTGCAATTACGCAACTTTGTTTTGATCTAGTTTGATTGGTAGCTTTAGGTAATAAAATTTTTATAGCGTTAGGACTCACAAGGGTAGAAGTAATCATAAAGAAAATTAATAGCAAAAACACCAAGTCAGACATGGATGCTGTGCTAAATTCTGTGCTGATTTTACTTTTTTTCCTGAAATCCATTAGGCAGGTTCATTTAATAAGTCAATAAATTCAATGGCGGAGGCTTCCATATCATATACCACTTTTTCCATTTTAGCGGTCAAAGTATTGTAGGCGATATAAGCAAAAATACCAACGATTAATCCACCAACGGTAGTAACCATTGCTTCATAAATACCTCCTGATAATAATCCAATATCAATATTATTTCCGCTAGCGGCCATATTAAAAAAGGCTTTAATCATACCGGTAACGGTTCCTAAGAACCCAATCATTGGGGCAGCCCCAGATATGGTAGCTAAAATAGGTAATCCTCTTTCTAATTTACCAATTTCTAATTTACCTACATTTTCTATAGCTACTTCAATATTTTTAAGAGGTTTTCCGATACGGCTAATTCCTTTTTCTATCATACGGGCGATAGGAGTTTCATTACGTTGACAAAGTTTTTTGGCTCCGTCAATATTTCCGTTACTCACCATATCTTTTATGTTGGCCATAAAATTAGGATCAATTTTTCCGGCTTTTCTAATGGTTAACCAACGCTCTACAAATAGATAAATGGCACCTAAGCTAAATATAGCTAACGGTATCATAACCCAACCACCTTTAATGGTAAGTTCTAAATAATCTAATTTTTTCTCGGTAACCTGAGCCGCTCCTTGGGCTAGGGCTTGAACACTGTCTTGTACTATTTGTAAAAACATATTTTTTATTTTTTATCTGCTAAAATCCAGGCTTGTGAATTTTCAGATTTTTTTATTTGTTCTAATTTTTCTTCTGCAATTGAACGATCGTTCAGGCTTAAGTATGCAACTCTTGCGAGTTTTGAGCCATTACTTTTAATTATTGATGGATTAAATTCAGTATTTTTTTGTTGAATCTCTTTTGCAAATTTCTCTGCATTAGATTCTAAACTAAAAGCCCCACCAATTATGTAATAAACGCTATCTGAACTCTTTTTAATATCTGAAGGAGTTAATTTTTTTTCTGTAACGTCTTCAGTTTTTTGTTGATTTTCTGTAGGTTCTGGTTTTGTTTCAGGTAAATTTTCATTCAAATTTTGTTCAGTCCCTTTGTTGGGTTCAACTTCTAAGGCTTTTATAGAATCTTTAAAAGGATTGATTTCTGAAAAACTTAACTGCTTTTTAAATGGAATTTTATTCCACATTACATAAGATCCATAACCAAAAGCCCCGATTAAGCTATAAATCAAAAGTAAACTAACCCATTGTTTTTTACTTTTTCCCTTGCGGGATAATGGATTTTTATGCTTTTTAGACTTAGAGTTCGATTTAGGAATTTCAATTTCTATCGGTTGTAAACCATAGGAATCAAGGCTATTAAAAAAACCGGAAAACGGAGTGAAAACTAATTTGTTTTCTTCATTTAGTTGAAATTTTCCAATTTTATCTAGAGCTATTTCTGAATTTGTTTTTAATTGCTCTTCAAGACCTCTTACAAAACTTTGAATTAGGTTTTGCGCCTCAGTTGTTGATATTTTATCTAATTCAGCAATATAATTAATTAAAATACCATCATTAGCAGTAAGATTTTTATTGAATGCTAATTTATTTCCTCTCGGGTTTATGGTATTTTCAATTATTTCTGAATCAGACTTTTTTGAAATAAGACCTCCAAAGCCGGGAATAATTACATATTCCTGCTCCATCAACAACTCTTGTATACGCTTCAACAATGGATGTGTCATTTAAATTAAACTATTTTGCTGTAAAATTAACTCATTTATAATTATTTGCCAGCAGAGCACTTTTAAAAATACCCACATAAGACTTTTTATCGCTTTAATCTATGTGGATAAGTTTATGGAACTCTATTCCATTTATGGTTTCTATCTTAATGATTATTAATTTATTGTAATTTTTTTCTAAGCTTATTGTTTTATTTTGCCCTTCTGCTATTGATTCCCCTTGTGTATTGTAAATAGTCCATTTTATTTCTAATTCTGTGTCTATATTGATTGAATTATGAAAGGGGTTTGGATAAATTTTAATTCCATGAGTCAGTTGCTTTTGTTTTTTTAATATTTGCTGAAGGTCATTCATAAATAAACCAGATTCTGAACTTGAAATTACATTTGAGCTTTCATCAATCATAAAATCATTCATTAATGCGGGTTCCGAGCTGGTTAAAGTATTTTTAAAATCTTTGAATTGTAATTGCTGAATATCAGAGTAAATGATCCCATCATTACCTTGAGCCCAAATAAACGAATCATTATGTGATAAGCTGTTAACAAATCTGAAGAGGGGATTAAAGAAATAATCTTCAAAACTTTGTCCACCATTATAACTTATTAAACAGCCAATTCCTGGCTTAACAATTAGTTTGTCATTAATTACAATAAGATCCAAGACTTTTCTTGTTCTAATTTTATTATCAGTATCTAATTCAGACCAATTTAAATCCAAAGGATTTAGCCTTATTTTATATAGTCCGCTATCGCCATACCCGAATAAATTATTATTAGAATAATAGAGTTTTTTAATTTTACGATTAGGATTATTACTATTAATAGGAAGGTAATTAGTTATAGTAAAAGGTGAAATAAAATTACTTCTTTTCACACCTGAAGAATCTAAAAAATAGATTTCATTCAAATCTTTATTTTTTTCAAATTCGATAAAAGATGGATTTATTTGTTCATTTATTAATTGGCCGTTTTCATAGATATGGGTTAAATTTGAATCTGATAAGATTAAAAATCCTGTATTAATCCAAATAAAATCTAATATTTTATTATTGCTTTTATAAACAATTTCTGCACTATCGGTAATTTTATATATCTGAAAATTATCTTGGCTGAAAATATGATCTCCTCGCTCTAATTTTTTTAGGTTATTGATAATACCGCCATTATGTACCTGTTTCCAAATTAAGTTAATCGTATCATAGGTGTATAGCCCTTTTTCACTGGCTAAATACCAATTATTTGATGAATGGTACAAATCAAAAATTTCTCCTAAATCTCTATCGTAATTTAATTGATGGCTTAAGTTTAAATTCTCATTATAAATAAATAAATGACCTGTAGTTTGGGTAACGAAATAGGATTTATTTTTTATAAATAAATTTGAATTAGTGATATGAGCAGTTGAATTATCATCTAAATTAATAGCACTAATTTGATTGTTTTGATCCTTTATTACTAAGTGAGTATTTGTAATAAAAACATCTTTAAGTTCTTCATTAATATTTAAGTTTAAACTATTCCAATTATTGGCTGAGTCTGAAGAAATATAAATTTGATTATTTCCAGCTAATACCACACAAGTGGTATCATTGGAATGAATATTAATAATTCGGTTATCTAATATTCCAGAATTTTTTGCTATCCACTGATTGGAGTTTGATGAATAATAAAATAAACCATTTTGAGAGGTACCAGCAATAATATCATCATTGAATGTAGTGTAAACATTAATAAAAAGAGGATTAAAATTGCTGTTCAGCTTTTGCCATTGACCTGTATTAAACTTGTAAAAGCTATTTCCGAGGTAAAATAAATTATTACTTGTGGCAATTAATCCCGAACCTTCTAATTTTTCTAGTCCACTTATTTGAGGACTCAAGCCATTTTGATTTAAATTAGCTGGGCCTGACTGATTAGAGGATACATAAATTTTTCCTTCAAACTCTTGGATTTTGTTAATTTCAAGAAAGGCTGTATCAATTGACCTAAGATAAACAGGCTTCCATTGAGCATTTATTTTATTTATTGTAAATAATATTATGAAGAATAGAAAAAGTACACGCATAAAAAATCCCGCTTAAAATTAGTTAATTTTAGGCGGGATTAAAAATTTTAATTATAGATTGAATATTAATCCGCCCATTACGTTGAAACCAAAACTTGGGTAATTATACCAATATTGATAACGTTGGGCGCTTAAATTATTAAAGTCGAGAAATAACCCGAAACTTTTACTGTAGCGGTATTCAAAGCCTAGGTTAAAGTCGAGTATGGTTTTTAATTGGGTTTCTGTGTTTTTAAATATTTCAGTACTATATCTAGGTCCAATTAAGAAAAAATTAGCTTTTGCAATAATTTTATTTCCTATATTATAGTTAGCGTATAGTTTTAAATCAAAATCAGGTAATTGCCAAGGTCTTTTTTGATTTTCCAAATCATATCTATAATAATTAAAATCAACACCAGTCCTGATTTTTTCGCTGTAATGATACATCATAGAGATCTTGAAAGTTAATCTTCTTAAATCTTCATGGTCTATAACAAATCTTCTAAGGTCAGTGGTATCAGATTTAAATAAAATAAAGTTATTGAAAGTATTATGTTGAATTCCTATTAAATAGCCAAACTTAGAGCCTAAATTACCCTTTAAACCAGCTTTTATTTCAAATCGATTAATGGTTGAATTAAGATTATTGCTCGAATTAATAAAAGGATTGTTTCGACTAATGCTCAACATAGAGTTTTTCTGAACATCACCAGTTATACCAGCATAAAAATTTAGTTTTTTGGGATTGATAAAATAGTCAAATTCTATGTGTGGAAAAAACCTTGCGGCATTAATGGAGTCTGAATAAGCTAAAATAGCTTTTCTAGAATTATTAAAATCAGAATAAAAAATATTGAAATTAAATCCTAAGACTGCTTGCCAATTCTCTTTTTTGTAAGTAAAACGAGGTTTTAGATCGAAAAATATCCTATTATTTTCAACCAAACTATCGGTATATTGAGAGTAATCAAATGAAGCAAAAATTAATAAAGGATTTCCCTCAACATTCATTTGATAATTTCCTTTTAAATTATAATCAAATTCTTTGGTATTGTTTAATCCATTTAAATGGTAAAAATTGAAATGTCCATAATAACCTGGTTTATTTTTTGCGGCATATGGACGGCCGAATCCGATATTAGCACCATAATAATTAAATACCTGTTTCAAAGAATCTTCATTTGATAATTCTTTAATTTTTGCAGTATCAAATCCGTAATAATGAACACCTGTTCTTTGGTAATCTATGCTGCCCCAGAGGGTGCCTGATTTGAAATATTTTTCGCCAAAAACAGAGGCTTGGTTATCTGCAAATTTTTTATTCAAATCACCATTAGCAGAAAGGTGGTGGATATTTATTCCGTAATTACCTTTATTAGAAGGTAATGATTGAAGAAATAATTGCGCAAATGGCATATTTGGATTGCCAAATCCCAATTTAAGATAATTATTTTTGATTTTTCTTTGTTCTGAATCTCCTAATTTCTCTGCCTTGGGTAAGGTGAATTGAGGTTTTATCTTATAATCAAATGGATCAACCCTATAAGTTAAAACGGGCAATTGGGCTTGAGGAGTTTCTGGAGAGATACTTACTTCAACTTTTACCGCATCAGTTAATTTTGGCTGATATTCGCTGGTAACAGTTAATTTCGGGATTTTAAGCGTAGTGTCTTGAGCAGTCGCAATTAAACTTCCCGCAAGGGTAAAAAAAGTAAAAATTAACTTTTTATTCATTGTGCCCCGAAATTACTGAGTATATTTAGCTTTAAAAAAAATTCATTTCAACAATAAACGAAAAATGACTAGAATAAAGTACAATTGTATAAACCTATTTGATAATGTAAACGTTCTTATTTTGAATAATTTTGCATTGATGAAAAAGATTTTTCTATTAATATTTCTTTTGGCAATCGCAGCTAAAGTTGAAGCACAACAAGATAGCTTGGAATCAAAATTTAAGAGGACTGAAGAAGATGATAAATCCGTTTTTTGGAAAGAACGTATGGTTTATGGAGGTTTTGTAGGATTGAGTGCAACCCAAGGATTGACACAAATTGTGGTAAATCCTATTGCTGCCTATGAATTGGTTCCTTCAAGAGTACTTACAGGAGTTGGGGTTCATTATCAATTACTTACTAATTTTAGTATAGGAAATCATTTTATTGGCTTGGCTCCATTTGCAAGGTTTTACCCATTTGGTGGGTTTTTTGTCCATGCAGAAATGGAATTTAGTACTTTTTTTGCCGGGACAAATGGTTTAACCGGAAACAGTAGAAATGATTTTTTCTCAACTCCAATGATTGGTGCTGGTTTTACTAATAGCGGTGAAATAAGAGGTTTTTATTTTGGTATTTTAATTATTCCAAATTGGGCTAATATGAACACACCTTATCCAAGTCCAGTAATACCACGATTAGGTATATTCTTTTAATTGATTACATCTAATATTTGATATAAAAAATTGACAACAGTTTTGGGTTTGCTTAAAATAATAAATGCTAAACCGTAGATTGCTCCGTCAAAATGGGCATCATGATTTATATTATCTAAACCTTTGCTGGCCATTTTGGATGAATAATATAAATAACCAATCCCTACCAAAATTGCTGGAATGGGAACTATTCCATATAAATACAATAAATTAGTTGGGAACAATAAAATATATATAAATAAAACACTAGAAACAGCTCCACTAGCCCCCAATGCGTTATAAGCTGGATTGTTTATGTTTTTATAAAGAGTTCTAAGTGAGCTTACAGCTATTGAACTTATATACATTATGGCAAAGATGGTTGAACCCATTTTACCATATAAATATTCTGTTGAAAATTGCTCGACTAGGGTAGGCCCGAAGAAAAACAATACTAACATATTAGCTAACAAATGATAAAAATCGGCATGAATAAAGCCCGAACTAAATAAACGCCACCATTCTTCTCTATGAATAATTTGATATGGGTTAAAAATAGTTTTGGAAATAATATCTCTATTGTTAAAGGCTAATAAAGAAATGATTACATTAAGCGCAATAATGATATATGCAATATTCATAATTGCAATATGCATTTATGAAAATTGTATTGCAAATTTTATTTAAAATTGAGCAATGAAAATTGTTTTAATATCAGATACCCATGGATTTTTAGATCAAAGGTTAGAAAAGTATTTTAAATGGTGTGATGAAATATGGCATGCTGGAGATTTCGGTCCTGGGGTTTCTGAATATTTAATAAAATCGAATAAAAAATACCGAGGAGTTATTGGGAATATTGACTCTAGAAACATTATTCATGATTTTCCTATCGATTTAGTTTTTGAAATAAATAAATTGAAGGTATTTATGACCCATATTGGTGGTTATCCAGGGGCCTATAAACCTGGTGTAATAAGAAAATTAAAAGAAATCAAACCTGATTTATTTATATGTGGACATTCTCATATTGTTAAGGTTCAAAAGGATCAAGAATTAAATTTAATTCATTTAAATCCGGGAGCCGTTGGCAATCATGGATTTCATAAAATGAAAACTTTTTTAAAATTTGAAATTGAAGAAAAAAAAATTGAGAAGCTCGAATTAGTAGAATTGGGTTCAAGGTCAGATATAAGTTCAATTAATTTGATAGAATAGATTAAATGTTCTAAAAATTAGACCCCTATAATAGATTAAAGGGGAAAATATTTCATTAAAAACTTCCTTTTCCTTTTTTTAGCTTATAACTTCGCAGCAAGCTTTAACCAAATAATTTAAAATTCATGTCAAAAGTGCACAATTTCAGCGCAGGGCCGGCAATATTGCCACAATCAGCCCTTGATGCATCCATTGAGGCCATCAAAAATTTTGCAGGCACCAACTTATCTCTTTTAGAAGTATCTCACCGCGGAAAAGAATTTGAGGCGGTAATGGATGAGTCTAGAGCCATAGTTAAAGAATTACTTGGAGTTCCGGATGGTTATTCCATTTTATTTTTGCAAGGTGGAGCATCTACACAATTTGCCATGGTGCCATTTAATTTATTAGATGAAAACCAAACAGCAGCTTATTTAGATACAGGAGTTTGGGCTAATAAAGCATTAAAAGAAGCTAAATTATTTGGGAATGTAAATGTAGTAGCCTCTTCAAAGGCTGATAATTACACCTATATTCCAGAAAATTATGAGATACCTAAAGATGCGGTATATTTTCATATTACTTCTAATAATACCATTTATGGTACTCAGGTTCATAAATTTCCTGAATCTCCGATTCCGGTAGTTTGTGACATGAGTTCTGATATTTTTTCTAGACCAGTTGATGTTTCAAAATTTGATTTAATCTATGCAGGGGCGCAAAAAAATATGGGACCTGCCGGGGTAACTCTAGTTATTGTTAAAGATTCTATATTAGGTAAAGTTAGCCGTAAAATTCCGACCATGTTAGATTATAGAACTCATATAGAAGGAGAATCTATGTTTAATACTCCTCCTGTATTCCCGATTTTTGTAGCTTTACATACTATGAAATGGGTAAAAGAAATGGGTGGATTAGAAGCCATGGCTAAGAGAAATACGGACAAGGCTAATTTATTGTATGGTGAAATTGACAGAAACCCATTATTTAAAGGTACTTGTGCAGAAAAAGATCGTTCTCAAATGAATGTTACATTTGTTTTAAATGATGCTTCGTTGGAAGAGGAATTTATGGCTTTATGCAAGAAAAATAAATTAAGCGGATTAAAAGGACATCGTTCTGTAGGTGGTATGAGAGCATCTTTATATAATGCTTTACCAATAGAATCAGTTCAAGCCTTGGTTGATACTATGAAAGAATTTGAAAACTTAAAAACAGGAGTAAGAGCATAATGGCAAAATATAGATTATTAGCAAATGACGGGATTGATCCAGCGGGGAAACAAATGCTTGAAAATGCAGGTTTTGAAGTAGTAACTCAAAAAGTAGCTCAAGAAGATTTAATTAATGAATTAAAAAACTTTGATGCTATTACTGTAAGATCTGCAACAAAAGTTAGAAAAGATTTAATTGACGCAGTACCCAACTTAAAATTAATAGGTAGAGGTGGCGTTGGTATGGATAATATTGACGTTGAATACGCAAGAGCAAAAGGAATAAGAGTAGTAAATACCCCTGCAGCTTCTTCAGTATCTGTTGCTGAGTTAGTATTTGCACATTTATTTTCTATGGTTAGAAGATTGGATTATTCTAATCGTGTTATGCCAAGCGAAGGGCTATCTAAGTTTAATGAAATTAAAAAATACTGCTCAGACGGTATTGAACTTAAAGGAAAAACTTTGGGTATTATTGGATTTGGTAGAATTGGTCAAGAAACAGCAAAATTAGCTTTTGGTTGTGGAATGAATGTTTTAGCCTATGATCCTATAGTAAATCAGGTGGATATTATTATCCATTTACCAGAAACTGCAGGATCTCAAAGAATAAAAATTCCGATTACTACGGTTAGTAAAGAAGAAATTTTAAAGAATGCTGATTTCATTTCACTTCATGTTCCTTTTAACAAAGGTGATAAACCGGTAATTGGTTCTGAAGAGATTAAACAAATGAAACAAGGGGCTGGTATAGTTAATTGTGCACGTGGTGGGGTTGTAGATGAAGCCGCACTGGTTGCTGCAATTAATGAAGGTCATATTGCTTTTGCCGGATTGGATGTTTTCGAAAATGAGCCTCCAACTAATGATATCGTTTTAAAACAGAATAAAGTTTCATTATCAGCTCATATTGGAGCTTCAACTGCTGAAGCCCAAGAAAGAGTAGGAGTGGAATTGGCAGAAAAAATTATTGAATTTTTTGAAAAGGGCGTTTAATCGCCCTTTTATTTCATTACTATTGATTTAGATTTTTACTTCATTGCCTTCAATTAAACCATTAAATGCGCTTAGACCAAGGGTTGATATGGCGCAAATAATTTCATCAAGATCTTACGATTCTAATCATAACCATATTTCATGGGCTATAATGAGCACCAATGAATATTCTTATTTGCATGTGGTAAAACCTCATTTGCATTTTCCGGATAAAGAACGTATTCCTGCAAAACATTATCCATTTGCTAAAACAAAATTAGAATGGTTAAAATCTGAAGAGCATTTGATCAAGGAAGGCCAAGATTCTTTTTACCTTTATTTAATTACAGATAAAATTAATAATATCAGTTATCCTGGAATTATTGGTTTAGCCTCGGTAAAAGAGTTTTTAGAAGGTAAAATTAAAAAACATGAAAATACCTTAACTAAAAAGGAAGAAGCCTTGGTAGAACATATGGACTACGTAAAGGCAGTAGGAGAGCCCGTTTTATTATTCTTTAATGAGGATAACTGGTTTGATGAACTTTTAGCTAGTTTGGTTGGAGTAAACCCAGAATATGATTTTTCTGGTGATGATGGATTACATCATCAATTATGGGTAATAAAAAATCAGGATAGTATTAAAAAAATTCAGGAAGGTGCCTTAAGTACATCTGCCTTTTATATTGCAGATGGCCACCATAGAAGTGCTGGTGCAGCTCGATATTTTGATAAACAAATTAAAAATAATTCTCTAACTGAGGATGATCCAGCTGCTTGGTTTATGGCTTATTTTATTCCTGCATCTAAGATTAGATTGTATGAATTTAATAGGGTGGTTAAAGACCTTAATGGTTTAAGTGAAGATGAGTTTATTAAAAAATTAGAACTTCAATTTATAGTTGAAAAAATAGGAGCAGCTAAATTAAGTGTTAAAAAGAAATCCTATCGCTTTGGAATGTATATGAATAAAGTTTGGTATGGCTTAGACTTTATCAAATCTCCAGAGAATTTAAGTGTTTTAGATGGTTTAGACGTAAGTCTAATTGAAAATGAAATTTTAAAACCAATCTTAGGAATTAAAGATTCAAAAACGGACGAAAGATTATCTTTTATAGACGGTAGAAAAGGTATAGCACGCCTTCAAGAGCTTGTAGATAATGGAGAATTTAAAGTGGCATTTTCTTTGTACCCGACTAAAATAGAAGAAGTTATTGCGGTTTCTGATGAAGGAAAAACAATGCCTCCTAAATCTACTTGGTTTGAACCCAAATTAAGAACTGGATTAATAATACATGAACTTTAAAAAAATAATTTTAGCCTTTATTTTTTCCTTTGCAGGATGGACCATTGCCTCTGCTCAAACTGCTGATGGCGCCGATGAAGGAAAGACCTATTATGATAGTGGAAAGACTATAGTTAAAGAAGTTTTCCATTATATTTTTAAGTTTAGATATTTTGTAAGTCCAGAAACTGGTGAAAAGGTGGTTGATCCTAACCCTAAAATAGTTAGGCATGGGGCATATGTAATGTATCGTAAAGATGGTACCTTACAAGAATCAGGTCAATATGATAATGGCAGAAAAGTTGGAGTTTGGAAATATTATGATTCTACAGGCACACGCGTAATATCAGAAGAGAATTTCGGGACCTAATAAAACCGATTATTTTTCTAAGATAAATTCTATTTCAGTTCCTTTTCTTTGAGGTATACTTAATAAACAGTCTCTAAACTGAACTTTAGAGAAGTGTTTACTGAACAGTTGTTCATATTCAAACTGGCTACCACCATAAGGTGGACCCTCCTTGTCAAAAGTGGCATTGAATAAAACTCCTTCAACTTTACCATTGGTTTTTAGTAAAGAATTCATTTGTTTGCACCAATTTTGACGCAATTCAGGACTAATGGCGCAAAAGAAGGTTTGTTCTAAAATTAAATCGTATTTCCCTTTGTGTTCAAAGAAATCAGCGCAAATAATGCGGGGTTTATTTTGATAATTAGAAAATTTAGAGATTAAATGATTGCATAGTTCTTCAGAGATATCAATCAAAGTAATATTATTGTAGTTGTTCTGAATAAGGTATTCGGCCTCATAAGCATTTCCGCAGCCTGGAATTAAAATTTCAGCATCTTTAGGGTATTTTTTAATAATTTCAATTAATGCCGGAGATGCATATTTAATATCCCAACCCGTTTGATTATTAATCCACCTGGTATTCCAATATTCTTTTTGATTCATTTAAAAAGGAGATTCAGGTTTAACCAAAATAGTATATTCTTTTTCAAAGTTCACTTTACCCAGAGCAGCTCCTTTGATTTTTCTAACCCATTTCTTTTCAGTTACAATAACAGGGCAAAATTCTTCTGATTTACCTTTAGAAAAATAAGCTGCGATAGATGCTGCTTTTTCAATAACAGGGTTAGGGAAATTTTGGGCTGCTTTCTTTTTTATTACCACATGTGAGCCTTGAAAATTACGTGCATGCAGCCATAGGTCATCTTTTTTGGCAATTTTAAATGTAACTAATTCATTAGACTCAGAGTTTTTTCCAATAAAAATTTGATATCCCATATAATTAAATTCATTATAGGGTTTTGACTCCTGTTTTTCTATATTTTTCTTTTTAGGGATTTCAATGTTTTTTAATGATTTATAATCAATAGTATTTTGAAGTTGGACTAAAATGCTATTTAATTGAGTAATTTTATTTTCAATATCTGCCAAAGCCAATTGAGCAAATTCTAATTCCATTCCTTCTTTTTTGGCTTTTTGATAATAAATTTTTGCGTTTTCTTGCGCATCCTTTGCAGGATCTAATTTAATTTCAATATTTTGATTTCTATAAAAATCAAAAAGACTTATTGATTTAAGTCCTTTAGAAAATGTATGAAGATTAGCCATAATGATATGACCTATTTCTTCATTTGGGATTTTATTTTTTATTTTCTCAATTCTAGTTCTTGCATTATCTAAACTCTTGGTATAATATTTAATTTGATCCTGAACTTGTCTTATTTTATTCGTTTTTTCTAAGTCGAAAAAATATCGGGATGATTCTAATTTGTGAAAATCATTTAAAAGTTCAGCAAAATCTAAATAAGGACTACCTATAATCTCTTTAGAACCTTTAATAAAACTCAGATGATATTCATTATTAAATTTATGGATAAACCAAGCTGAATTTATTATTAAATCGGGGCTAAATTGAATGGATTTAGCTTGAATTTTTTCGTATTCAGGAAGCCAATTGGTGATTTTTTCCCAATTAATAGGGGCTTCAAGATTTAAATTATTTAATGAGAAATTTGAATCGGATTCAATGTGCTTTCTAAATATCTCATTGGGTTGATCCTTCTCTTGGTAAATAATATTAGCGTTTCTACCGAAAAATTTAAGTATCAAAAAATCATCATGATCCGTTTTTAAATAAATAATTCGATCATTAGGTATTTGATTTATTTCAGTAATTTTTTTTCCCGCAAGGGATTTAAATTGAATGAATTTATTTTTTGTAGGAATATGAATAAAAGAAGGAAAGCTAATAAAGCTATTAGAGTCAGTAAATTGCATACGGATATTTAACCATGCATTTTGAGTTTTTAAATGGAAATAAATATCTGATTTACTGGTTGAAAATATATCAGTAAAAGTTGCATTTTTTAAAGAAACAGCTAGAAAATCCAATAATTTGGCCACAAAAAAATAATGCTGTTCCATATAAAATTATCAATTAAAAATCGTGATAAACATCAGTAAGCGCAATTGGTTTTTCTTTAGTAACCAAAATAGTATGTTCAAATTGAGCGCTTAATTTACCATCAATGGTTCTAGCAGTCCAGCCATCATTTTTATCCACCTTAGCTCTGGCTTTACCAGCATTAATCATAGGTTCAACAGTAAAAATCATACCTGCTTTTAAAACTGGACCTGTATTTTTTTCTGAAACATGAGATACTTCGGGTTCTTCATGAAATTTAACCCCAACTCCATGTCCACAGAATTCAAAAACTACCGAATAGCCATTAGCTCTAGCATGTTTATTAATTTCATAACCAACATTTCCTAAATGATTACCCTCAATACATTGATCGATACCTAACCATAAACATTCTCTGGTGACTTGGATTAATCTTTTTGCATAATCACTAACTTCGCCTACTTCGTACATTTTACATGTATCTCCATAATAGCCATTAAGAAGAGCGGTTACATCAATATTTAAAATATCACCATCTCTTAATTCATATTTACCAGGGATACCATGGCAAATAACATCATTTGGAGAAGTGCAGCAAGAGGCTGGATAACCATTATAACCTTTGGTAGCACCACGAGCTCCGTGATCTCCAAGGTATTCTTCTACTTTTTTATCTATAAACGCGGTTGAAACCCCAGGTTTTACAAATTGCTCTAAATATTTTAGGGTGTTAGCTGCTAATTCAGAAGCTGTTTTAATTCCTTCAATTTGTTCTGGAGTTTTAATTAAAATTCCCATAAGAACTGCAAAAATACGAATAAATTATGAAATGCCCTGATTAAAAACGACTAAGATTCACCGAATAAATTAATATTAATGAAGAAAATCTCTAAAGATTTTATAATTTAGTAACCTATTAGCCTATGGTAAAAAAATTACCTTTAATTCTATTAATATTTTTTTCTTTAATGAGCTTAAATGATTTACAAGCTCAGAAGAGAAATTTTGTTCAGAATTTTGTTAAAGACTCTTTCAAATTAAATTACAATACCAATCCTCCAGAAATTGATACTTTAATTCTTCAAAATAGCTCAAATTTTACCTATGAGCCCGTTTCCATTTGTAATAAAAATGGAGAAGCTCGTTTTTTTTACAATACTTTCTCAAGGAAAATTTTCAATAGGTACGGAGTTGAGATTCCAGGCACTCAACCACAATGCGGGCAGTATTTTTATATTTTTGGCACATCAAATCGGACTTCATTTTTTGTTCCGCATAGCACTGATACCAATATTTATTATTTAATTTATTCTTGTTATTCAGGAGTTGATCCTAATATTGATTATAGGAATAAAGTTTATTTTGCAGAAATTAACCAATCCTTAAATAATGGAATTGGTGGAATTGTTTTTAGTGATAGTTTATTGGATGATAGCGCGGGTATATTTTTAGCCCCTGCATATCATGATGATGGTAAATCAATATGGATTGCCTATCAAAACATAAATAGTGATACCAATGAAATGAGGTTTTTATTATTTAAAGATGGAATTTATGGATTACCGAAAAAATTTGCTGTACATAATTTAAGAGGTTCTTTAAACCAATTTGCTACCTATCAAAACTTTTTTCAATTTAATCCTCAGGCGAAATATTTTTTGCTTTATGATCGGTTTTATAATCAAAATGATTCGGCTAATTTCTACTATTTTAATGATTCAACGGGTGATTTAAGTTTAATAAAATCATTTAAAAAAAGTGTTGTTTTTTCTGATTTTTCATTTACACCTTTAGGAACTAATGTGGTTAATTATAATATCAGTTGGAGTAGCACAGGAACAAATTTTTTCAACCTTTTTGATTTCGCCGATCCTTTAAATACTGGTAATATTGTTAATTTCCGGAGCCTAAAAGATTCTATTTATAAAAATCATATTTTACAAGGATTAAATCAGGCCCATAATATTGACATACAAATCAATCCTTATGGTGAAATGTTGACCTCCCATCGATTTTCAGAGAACACATCATTAGGAACATATTTTGGTATTACTAGGTTAAGTGGAGTTAATACCATGTTTACCCCTTTTGTTGTAGACTCAAATTATTTTGATGATATTAATTATAATTCTGGATACAATGACTTAATGGATTTTATTAGAGGGGTTCCTTACCAATTTGATATACGTTGCGCCAATGATACCAGTAGTTTTGAATATGAAGGATTATTGTTTGATTCTATTTGGTGGGATTTTGATGATCCTTTAAGCGGATCAGAAAATATTAAATCAGGCATGAAAGTAAATCATATTTTCAAAAGTGCAGGGCTTAAAAATATAAAATTAATGCTTTCGGATGGTTATGCCATTGATACCATTATTTTCAAAAGAACCATAAAAGGTACTATTTATCCCCCCGAAAATTTAGATACTTTTTTTTGTAGACCCAATTTTAAATTAGTTGATTATAGTTCAAGACCTGGTCTTAAATTATGGTCGGATGGAGATACTAATTCAATAAAGATCTTAGATACGACCGGGATTTATTCATTAAAATTAGATGATAATGGTTGTATAACTTTAGATACTTTCCGCATTATCTCTGACCCAGTTAAAGTGAATTCTAAAATTATTAATCCTGTAATATGTAAACAAAATGAAATTATAATATCAGATAGCACTTTATTTGCTGATTCATTATTTTATTTATACCAATCGGTATATTTTTCAGATACAGTCGGAACTAAGTTTATAATTAATTCTGGAAATATAGATACTTTTAAATACCAAGTTTTAGCCAAGTCAGATTCTGGGTGTTATGATACTTTATCAGTTTCATTAAAAAATAATAATTTACCAAAAGCTAATCCAGTTCTTAGCTTGCGCGATTTTTGTAGAACTCAAAACCAAATAAATATTAAAACCAATTTAATTCCAGATAATGGAATTAAACCCCAATTTCAATGGTCATTTCTATTAAATCCGCGAACATGGGATAGTACTTATACTATGCCTAAATTGTGGGATACTGCCGGGAAATACGACTTTAAATTATTATTAAAAAATCAGTTTCAATGCACTGACTCTATCGATTTAACATTAAATGTACTGCAGAATTCTGAAATTGATTTTCAAACTTCGAGGAATGTTTTATGTGAAAAAGATTCATTTTCTGTATTGGTTCAAGTTGGTCCAGAAACGCGCTATTGGACATTAGATTTCCCTGATTTTAATTTAACAGATTCATTGAGAAATTTAGATACTTTAATAAAATATACCTTTGATACTACCAGCAGAAAAACCTATAGGATATTTTCTGAATCTAATTTTGGTTGCAAAGACACTTTAATTAGAAATTTAGATATACATCCTAAACCTTTTGCTCAATTATTAATTAATGATTCAAGTATTTGTGAGAATGAAGCGCTTATTTGTAGAATAGACACTATCGGAAATAAGGGTAAATTATTGGATTGGGAATTAATTTTTGAACCTGGGCATTCTTCTTTTAAAAGTTTTTTTCCAAGGTTTATATTCAATAGAAATGGACAAGCTAATTTAGAGTTAAAACTTCAAACCGATAAAGGTTGTAGAGATTCTATTTTTAAGAATATCATTTTATTTAAAAAACCGGACGCCAATTTTGTTGCTTTGGATTCTTCTTTATGTTTGGAAAATGGTTTTATTAGATACCAAGATCAATGTCAGCCTGGTGATGCACCATTAAGAGATATTTACTGGGGTTATTCAAATAACAAGGTTAGTGGAATTTTACCAACGAGCACATTTGATATAGAACCTGAAAATGGCGGGGGTGCAAATGCATATATTGCCATTTCTGATTATAATAATTGTTCGGATACTTTTTCACGTTTTATCCCTTGGGAGAGTGATCAAAATTGGGTTTTAAGTTGGAGCGATACCAATCTGTGTTCTAATGAAGGTACCTTAGATATTTTGGATCAAAGTCCATTTCAAGGGTGGACTAATTATACGATTTTTTGGGGAGATGGAAATCAAAGCACGGCATCTATAGGAAATAGATTTAGTCACCGTTATAACGATACAGGTGATTTTTTAAACCGATTAGAAATAATTACTGCAAATAATTGTAAACATACTCGTGAAAAATTAATTACAGTGCATCCATCACCTGAGGCATTTTTCTCAGACAGTTTTGCGTGTAAAGATCAAGATTTATTTATTGAAAATTTAAGCACCATTAGAAAAGGGTTTATTTTAGAATCTACATGGGATTTTAATGGTCTGTTTACCTATCCTTGGGATGCTGGGCATACCATTAATTCGAATGAACCCGGGAATCGGGAAATTAGTTTAACGGTAATAAGTGATTGGTTTTGTGAAGATACTTATACTCGAAATATTTTTATTTATAGACCACCTCAAAAAACCATTCAAACTAAAATTTTGGATTGGCAAGAGGGAAGGGTTGTTATGGAGTTTTTAGGTTTCCCAGAAGGCAACAATAATGATTGGGAATGGCATGTAGAGAATGAAATCGAATTGGCGAATCCTTATGTTCATAGTTTTTCAGATACAGGGCAATATTTCTATTGGGTAAAAGTAAATGATTTAAGAGGTTGTGATGATTCTATTGGAGGATTTTTATATGTTTATCCTGAATTAGAAGTTTATGTTCCAAGTTCTTTTTCTCCAGATGGGAATGGAAAAAATGATGGATTTAAAACATATGGAGCTGAATACTCTAAGGAGTTTGAATTTCAAATTTTTGACCGTTGGGGTAATTTAATTTTCCAAACTAAAAACCCTAATTTAAGTTGGGATGGTATCAATAATGGAAAGCCAGCAACCATTGGAATGTATATGTACCTTTTGAAAACTAAAAATTGGAAAGATGAACCTAAAATTTACAAAGGTACTTTTATGTTAATCCGCTAAAATTTTAATTAATTTTAAAGGCGATAGAGGATACTCTTTTTGTAATTTTCCCCTCAATAATTTCTTCCCTAATTAATTCATTGGCTTTGGGGTCTTTGAAGACTTCTTCTAAGTTTTTAATTTCCCCGCAAGGGATTTTGTTTTTATGGAATAAAGGTAAATAAGTTTCTAATTCTAAAGCATTACAAATTTGATTTAATTTATTAATTAAACTAGCTCTGTTTTTTACCCTCATTAAATTGCTTGAAAACATGGGGTTATTATACAATTCAGAAACATTCAATAAATCGCATAATTGAATAAATTGTTTATCAGAACCTATGGCTAATACTAAATTTTTATTTTGCTTAAAAGTTATGATATCCCCGTAAGGGCAAATATTAGGATGAGCAGAGCCCATTCTTTTTGGTATAAAATTCTCCATTAAATAATTGGAGGCTTGGTTGCTTAAACTAGATATAGCGCTTTGATAAAGGTTTACTTCTATAAAAGACCCTTTGTTTTCAATTTGCCTTTTCATCAATGCTATTAATATAGCCTCTTTTAGTTGGTGGGCAGCTAAAACATCCATTAAAGCTACAGGAATTTTTACAGGATTGGATTTTTCCTCTCCATTCATAAACATATAACCTGCTTCTGCTTGTAAAACTACATCAAATGCTGCTCTATTATCATCATTTCCAAAACCTGTAATAGAAGCATAAATTAATTTCTGATTTTCTTTAAAATTATCATAACTCAATTCAAATTTTTCAGCGTCGCCTGGTTTGAAATTGGTTAATACTATGTCTGATTCTAAAATTAGATTTTTTACACGTTCTAAATCTTTTTTATTATTAAAATCAGCAGTTTGATATTTTTTAAGATAATTAACAGAAGAAAAATAAGCAGACACTAAATCATTTTCATTCTCTGAGCTTAGTTTAAAATGTCGAGTTACATCACCATTTGGCCCTTCTATTTTAACGACTTCGGCACCAAGCTCTGCCAAAAACATCCCAACACTTGGTCCGGCTAGAACCCCAGCTAATTCAATAACTTTAATGCCTTTTAAGAATTCCATTAATTAGCAGTAAGTTTTAGAACATAAAGAGAATAAATATAAAACAAGACTAATATAAAATTGACGGACATTATTCCTAAAAATTTCCCTCTTAATAAACGTATAGGATAACTTTGCTCTTTATAAGGAATAAGTGCAATAATATAACCTAATATAGAACCTGCAGCTAAAGCAATCCAAAACGGTAAGGTCAGATTTACAAAATCTAAAAATCCAGAACCAGTTGCTTTGTTTCCAGCTACTTTTCCAGCCGCAAAAAGATTAAAAACTAAAGCTACTAAACTAATGATGAACCATATTTTTTTAATTCCAAGTTTTTCCATTGATTTTTTCTATTAACAAATTTAAATATTGGGGTGTGTATTGTAATCGAGACCCATACCACGAAAATAATTCTCCGTCAACTAATAAAACTTGAAAGGCCAAAGATTTAAGTTCTTCAATATGTTTATCTTTAAAAGGATAAGGTTCTGATGATAATAAAATTATATCAGCGCGGTAATTTTTTATTTCTTCAAAACTTAATTCTGGATACCTACCTTCAATGATATTATTAAATCCCGCAAGGGAAATGATATGATTAATAAAAGTATTTTTACCAGCAGCCATATAAGGTTTTTTCCATATTAAATAGATCACTTTTTTATTTATTAATGATTTATTTAATAAATTAAATTCGGAATTTATTTTATTAATAATTTCTTTCGCTTCGGTTGATTTATTGGTGATTTCTCCAATGTCTTTCATCATTTTTAAAGCATCAGACAAGGTATAAATATCACTAATATAAACAGGAAATTTACTTTTCAGAAATTCAATTTCTTCTTTGGTATTTTCTTCTTTATTAGCAATTATTAAATCGGGATTTAAAGAAATTATTAAATCTAAATTTAAGGTTTTTGTACCTCCAATTTTTTGAATTTTTTTTGTTAACTCTTTGGGATGAATACAAAATTTAGTGATTCCAATAATAGAATTTTCTAAGCCCAAATCAAATAGAAACTCTGTTTGACTAGGGACTAAAGAGATAATCCTCTCAGGTTTTTTATTTAGTTGAAAACTATGGCCTGTTTGGTCGGTAAAAATCATTCAGCTCCAATTGCAGAAATGATGTCGTATTTAGTGATTATGTGCCAATTTCCACCTCTATCACAAACCAATACAGCATTAATATCTTTATTGATTTTGCGAGTTACTTCCTCTACACTGTCCAATGCATTTACAATAGGGAAGGGGGCTTGCATAATTATATCAACGGTTTCATTCATTAATCCAGAGTTTTGAATTAATTTAGAGTATAAATGATTATCATTTAAAGAACCTACAAATTCTTTATTTTCATTAACTACCGGGATTTGAGAAATATCATATCTATGCATTAATGCATAAGCATCAGCAATTAAATCTGTAGTTTTAATGGTTAATAATGGAAGGTCTTTATGGTTTTCAATAAGATCTATTGCTTTTTTAGGTTTTTCAGTTTCAATAAATCCGCGATCTCTCATCCAATCATCATTGAACATTTTACCTAAATATCGAGTTCCATGATCGTGGAAAATAACCACCACCACATCATCTTTGCTAAATTTATCTTTCATTTGATGCAAGCCAGCAATTACGCTACCTGCTGAGTTTCCAACAAATATGCCTTCTTCTTTAGCAATTTTTCTGGTGTAAATAGCAGCGTCTTTATCAGATACTTTTTCAAAATAATCTATTAAGTTAAAATCTACATTGGCAGGTAGAAAATCTTCGCCAATACCTTCAGTTATGTATGGATAGATTTCGTTTTTATCAAAAATCCCAGTTTCATGATATTTTTTAAAAACCGATCCGTAAGTATCTATTCCATATAATTTAATATTCGGATTTTTTTCTTTCAAAAATTTCCCAGTGCCACAAAGTGTTCCGCCTGTTCCAACTCCCACTACTAAATGTGTAATTTTTCCTCCAGTTTGTTCCCAAATTTCAGGCCCAGTTTGTTCGTAATGGGCTAGAGAATTACTTAAATTATCATATTGATTTGGTTTCCAAGCTCCTGGGATTTCTTTTTCTAAACGTGAAGATACTGAATAATAAGATCTTGGGTCTTCAGGTTCAACATCAGTTGGACAAACAATAACCTCTGCACCTAAAGCCTTTAATGCGTCTACCTTTTCTTTTGATTGTTTATCAGTTGTTGTAAAAATACACTTATAACCTTTAACCACAGCTGCAATGGCTAGACCCATTCCAGTATTTCCGCTGGTACCTTCAATAATAACACCTCCTGGCTTTAATTTTCCAGATTTTTCGGCATCCTCAATCATTTTAAGAGCCATACGGTCTTTAATGGAATTACCAGGATTGAAAGTTTCCACCTTGGCTAAAACCAATGCTGGAATATCTTTGGTAACTTTATTAAGTTTTATTAATGGTGTATTACCAATGGTTTCTAGAATGTTATTAAGGTATTGCATTGCAGCAAATATAAAAAATCTCTGCTTTACTTTTTTGTTTAAATACGATATTTATTAGAAATGGTAATTTAAAATCAGATTATAATTTATCATATTTAATTTATTGATTTTCTCCTCGTAACTCAAGTCTCTTCCTAATGTGGATTTTTTAGCAGCAAATAAAAGATGGGCCTCCAAACCTTTTAATTTTCCTTTGAAATCGTAGTAAACATCGGTATTGAGCTGAGAAAAACTATTCAACTGATATTTGTTAAAAGCACTCGATTTTGAATCTGGAATTTTATAATAACCAATACCCAGCTTGCTTTTCCATGATTTGTTTTTGAATTTTTTCTCAATATTAATCATGATTCCGTCCGATTTTCCGGTTCCTTCCAATCTCTCCCTTGGCATGGTGGCATAAAAGGTTTCTCTTCCCCATTCCCGAGGCATTAGGTAGCGGCCATTTCCTCTAATAGCATTATAATTTAAAGAAAACTTTATATCATTTAATTCTAACCTGATTCTGCTGCCAAAAACCCAAGAATTTTCATGGGGTTCTATATAATAATATTGAGAATTTAACCCTTCATTTTTAACCAAAGAAAATTGTCTGAAAATTTGATTGTCATTATAAATTTTTAATTTTTGGTTTTGAAATAATAATAACTGATTTTCTATAAATGAGGTATTAAATAAATGGGGCATATAAAGGTTTGAGAAATTCATTTTTAATTCCCTTGCGGGATGAAAACTTAACCCCAAAATAAATACGTCTGAATTAGGCAAGTGATGGTGATAGTCGGATTTTTCTGAATTTCTTGATTTTCCCATGGAATATATCCCGATAGATTCATGAGTATCAAACCATTTAACGGTACTTCTAGGTGAAAAGGCATAAATCCAACCTATTTGAAAATTAAAGTTTTTTATTGAATCTGATTCTACCACAATTCCTTCTGCACCAGTTGGCCTCATTCTGCCATCCTGTAAATTAATAAATGGATTATTTATTAATTGTCGGCCCCAAGTAATTTTGATTTTTTGAAATTGATAACGAATAAAAAATTCTTCTAATCGGTCTAAATCCTTATGATTATTAGGGTCTTCTAAATCAAATAATGCAATTTCATACCTGTTTTTGGTTTGGCTAAATGAATCTAATTTGGACAGGTTAGATGAACCTAAATTAAAAATATAAAATCCGCTTACGGAAAATGAAAAACCTTTAAATTTTTGAGTTTCATAACGAATTCCTCCACCTCCTGCATTGGCGTAGTAATCACTTAAAATAGATTGGTTTTGGGTTGCCATAAAAAAATATCTAAAATGGCCATGGACTTTTCCGTTTTGGAAAGCAGAAATTAAATCTTGATTCTCTATATTATTATTGCCTTTATACATTAAGTGATTTGATTCTTGGGAAAAAAGTGAATTCGGCAGAATAATAAATAGAAATATTAAATATATCGGATTTTTCATTACTTAAAATTTGGACAATAAAAATCTAGGCTTGGGTACTTTTATAACCCAAGCCAATGATTATATGAATATTAAAAAATTAATGAGGTAACTTATCCCTATATTTTCCGTAAACCCATGTCCCAGCAATTGCTGATAAGAGTGTTACCGAAATAACCAAGGCTCCTGTTCCAATTTGAGCGAATAAAGGTCCAGGGCATGCTCCTGTTATGGCCCAACCTAAACCAAATAATAAGCCGCCAAAAATTTGTCCTTTATTAAAGCTTTTAGGGTGAATTTTTATTTCTTCACCATATATTGTTTTTACATTAAATTTTCTGATAAGAAATACTGAAATCATTCCTACAACTACAGCAGATCCAATTACTCCATACATATGAAAAGATTGCAGACGGAACATTTCTTGAATTCTATACCAGCTAATAATTTCTGCTTTAACAAAAACAATCCCAAATGCAATACCTACTAATAAGTATTTGATATTATGATACCATTTATGTTCTAGTTCACTTTCATTAATACAAATACTATCTAGTGATCTAGATTCAAGTTCTTTATCTAAAATATTATTTTCGATTTTCATATTATAATGATAGAATTAAGGGTAATATAAAATTGGCCATTAAAAATCCACCAATCATAAAACAACAAGTTGCAATTAAAGAAGGTAATTGTAAGGTAGATAAACCCATTATGGCATGTCCACTGGTGCAACCACCTGCGTAACGAGTACCAAAACCAACTAAAAAGCCACCCAAAACCATCATTAAAAATCCTTTTATTGATAATAGTTTAGACCAGGTAAATAACTCTTCTGGGACTAAACCATCTATTTGAGTAATTCCATATGACGCAAGCTCATTTCTTAAATCATCATGAATTATAATAGGATCAGGGTTTTGTATAAACGAAACGCTAAAAATAGCTCCAATTGTGATTCCAAATATGAAAAATAGATTCCAAATTTCTTTTTTCCAATTATATTGAAAAAATGGAATTTTAGCAGGCACACATGCAGCACAAATATGTCTTAATGAAGAACTAATTCCGAACGATTTATTTCCAATTAATAATAATGTAGGTACTGTTAAACCTATTAATGGACCGGCAATATACCAAGGCCATGGTTGTTTAATCCACTCTATAAAACTCATTTAAAAAATTTATTTTTAATAAATAATTACTTTACAAACGGCATTACATCATTTACAGAACCGCCATTATAAACATTGTTAATTCCTTTGCTTTCTAAAAAGCTTTTAGCCTGAGAACTTCTATTTCCGCTTCTACAGAATACAACAATATTTTCTTTCCCTTTAAATTTGTTAATTTGATTAGGTAATTGAGAAAGAGGTATATTAATCGCTCCTTTAACGCTCCCAGAAGCAAATTCAAAATCTTCTCTAACATCTACTAATAATGTATTAGAGCTAATCACCTCTGATAAATTAGGTGAGTTGTTTCCTTTTAAAATATTCCAAAACATAATTTTATTTAATTTAAAGTTTCTATAATTTTTACTAATTGATTTGTATTTACAACCCCGCTTTGTCTCCATTTTTGTTCCCCATTTTTGTATATAATTAAAGTAGGAACCCCTCTAATTTGTAGCATGTCGGCAATTTGACCGTTTTTGTCTACATCAATTTTTATAATCTTTACTTTATCGCCTAAATTTTGTTTTACCTCTTGTAAAATCGGTGCCATCATTTTACATGGTCCACACCATTCTGCAAAAAAGTCAACAAGAACCGGCACTTCACTTTTAATTATTTCGTTAAAATGCATAATTATTTATTTTGAGGTTTAAAAATATTAAATAGTAGGGTACTCATTAGAGCACCATATAAACTGCTGTATAAAGAATTAGATTTAATGGTACAATTGGTTTGACAACCAAAAAAATACCAATAAGTATAACCAAGAATTAATCCTACAATAATTACAATTAAATAAGTCCAATTACTTTTTAATAAATCTTCAAAATCAATTTCATTAGTTTTTGTATTATTTTTTGGAATAGAACAATAGCCTGATGCACAGCCTATATTAAATACTGAACTAACAATGAAATAAAATCCAAAAAGAGATGCAATCCATTGTTTTTCATATAGGGCTGGAATAAACATAAGTAGACCTAGAATTAAATAAAAAATTCTTAATGCTCCCCAATTATTATAATTAAACTTAGTCATATTAATAATTTATATTACAAAATTAGATCTGCTTATGGTTAATTATGGTAACAATAGTTACATTTTATATTCTCTGCATGTTTTTTAGAATTAATCTGTAAATGATTATTATTCTTTAATATTTTACTTAATTTTAAGGCTAAATATTATTTTACTTAATTTATTAATCTTAAAACAATCTATTTTAGTGCATGAATCGCAGAAGTTTTTTTAAAAACTCTTTTTATAGTTTTACAGGATTAGGTTTATTAACAACATTATATTCTTGGCAAATTGAGCCATTTTGGGTTGAATTGGTAAAATTAAAAATGCCTTTTAAAAATTTACCTCAATCACTAAAGGGCAAAACAGTTATGCAAATCAGTGATATGCATATAGGCAAGCGATTTGATTATGGATATATAATTGATACTTTTAAAAATCTTAAATTATTAAACCCAGATATTGTAGTTTACACTGGCGATTATGTGAATTTATATAAAAAAAAGGTCCTATATGAAGACCTAAAATCTGTTATGGATTTTGCAGTTAAAGGGAATTTGGGAACATTTGCTATTTTGGGAAATCACGATTATGGGGTAAATTGGAATGAAATTGAGGTTGCTAATCAAATTTCAAAGATTTTAGAAAATAAAGGAATACAAGTTTTAAGAAATTCTTCTGTTGATATTAATGGATTAAGAATAATAGGTTTAGATGATTATTGGGGGCCAAATTTTAACCCTACACCTGCTTTAAATAATATCGATAATTCAATCCCAAATTTAGTTTTGTGTCATAACCCTGATGTATGTGATTTAGAAGTATGGGGTGATTTTGAAGGTTGGATTTTATCAGGCCATACCCATGGTGGACAAGTAAAGCCGCCATTTTTACCTCCTTTTGTTTTGCCAGTAAAAAATAAAAAGTATCATTCTGGGATTATTGAAATAGATAAAAACAGGCACTTATATGTTAACCGAGCCTTAGGAAATTTATGGCAAATAAGATTTAATGTTAGGCCAGAAATAACTTTATTTGAATTGGTTGAGTTATAATTATAATTAAATTTAAGCCTATTTTAATAATTAGGTTTATTGAATTTTGAAAAATCTTAAATATTTTTTATTCTTGAATCGAATTCAAACCTCTGTTATTTATGAAAAGAAATAATGTTTCTCTAACTAAAGAATTTAAGAATCAAGTATATAAATCAATTTTTTCAATAATTTTATTTGTTATTTCCTATTTGATAATAATCGTTTTTGCGATTTCACTTGCTATTTTATGTGTTGTTGGTGCAGGATCACTAATTATTATTAATCCTAAATTAATTACTATTTTACTAGGTTTGGGTTTAGGAAGTTTAGGTTTTTTTATTTTATTATTTTTATTTCAATTTTTATTTAGATCAAAAGAAGAGAATGATTTTGGCGGACTAGAAATTTCCAAAAATGACCAACCCGAATTATTTAAGATGATTGACGAATTGGTAAATGAAATTGGAACTAGTTTTCCTAAGAAGGTTTATTTAACCAGTGATGTTAATGCTTCTGTATATTACGATTCATCTTTTTGGAGTATGTTTTTACCTGTAAAAAAGAATTTAAGAATAGGATTAGGTTTAATTAATACAACTACACAAGATGAATTACGAGCAATTTTAGCTCACGAATTTGGTCATTTTTCACAAAGTTCTATGAAATTAGGTAGTTATGTTTATAACTTAAATTATACGGTTTATAATTTACTTTTTGATTCAACTGAATATAATAATGCGGCTAAAAAATGGGCTGCTTATAGTAATTACTTCTCTATATTTGTTAAAATAGCCGATGTTCTAAACTCTTCGATTTCATTTGTTTTAAAGTATTTATTCTCAGTTTTAAATAAATCTTATTATGCCTTATCAAGAGAAATGGAATTTCACGCTGATGAAATTTCTGCAGTTTCAATAGGTTCTGAACAATTAAAAACTTCATTATTACGATTAAATTTTTCAGAATATGCATATAATGAGGTTATTAATTTTTATAAATTTAATAATGAAAATAATCTGATTCCTAAAAATTTATATGATAATCAATTAGAAATTTTATCCGAATTTGCAAATAGAAATAAGTTCATTTTAAAAGGTAATTTACCTTATTTGAGTCTAGAAGATCATAAAAGATTTGATAAATCAAAATTAATAATCAAGGATCAATGGGCTAGTCATCCTACTATTGAAGGACGAATAAAACGATTAAATAGCATAAAATCAATTTCAACTAACCTTAATTCATCGCCTGCAATTTTGCTTTTAAAAGAATTCACTAAATTAAATCAGTTTTTTATAGAAAAATTATTTCCAAATTCGGATCTTAATAACGCAAGATTAATTGACTCAAAAGAATTTGTTTCCAGGTATAATATAGAATTAGAAAAAAATTCTCTTCCAAGCTTTTTTAACGGTTATTATAATGACAAATCACCAATTTATTTTGAAGGACTGGAGAAGAATAAAGATATTATGGCTGATCATAAATTCAATGATTTCTTTAATATTTCATGGGTAAATAAGGTGAATGAACTAACTGCCTTAAACAATGATATCCATCTTATTAAAAGTATAGCTAATGATTTTATTGAGGCTTCTACATTTGATTACGATGGTAAACGATATTCAAAGAAGGATGCTAAAAATCTGTATTTAGAATTAGAAAAAGTTCAGAATGAATTAAATCATCAAATTATCGAAAATGATAAAAATATTTTCAGGTTTTTATTTGCAATAAAGGATAATGAATTAGAAAATGATTTGGATAAGGTTTTTCAAGAATATAATAATTTTGAAGGTTTATTCAATGATAAAGTTAATCTTTATGATAAATGTCTTCAAATGTTATCATTTACAGGAACTGACCTTGAGTTTGAAGATATTATTCTTAATTTTAAGAGGTTTAAACCAATAGAAGAGCAATTAAAAGATGAATTAACGGAATTATTATCTAATTCACTTTTGATAAATGAATTAAACGCCGACTTAAAACAAAAGCTTAATGAATTCTTGGAACAGGAATTAGTTTATTTTAGGAATAATAAGTATTTAAATGATAATTTAGAAATTTTATACACAAGTATAAATTCTTATTTTTATTTACTCAATAAAAAATATTTTTTACTTAAAAAGAATTTGTTACAAAAATTTGAAGAATTAAATAGGAGTATTTGATCTAATTTTCCAATTCATAGGATTTGATAATTTTTTAACTATTGAAAATAAATGATTTACGTCTAATATACAATAAAATTAGTTGTACATACAACTAATTTTATATATTTGATTATGGGATCATTAGAGAATCAATTAAAACAAAAGAAGTTTGAAAATGAGCAAATCAAAGCAAATATTAACATTCTTTATACTGCAAATTGGCTTTATAATAAAATTTCGACGCGTTTAAAACCTTTTAATTTAACTCATGAGCAATTTAATGTTTTAAGAATTTTAAAAGGTTCATACCCTAATTGTATGTCTCAAAAAGATATTCTATCAAGAATGATTGCCCCAAGTTCCAATTTAACTTTAATCATAAAAAAATTAAAGGATAAGGATTTGATAGAATTGAAAAATTCAAGTAAAGATAAAAGAGAATACGAAATAATTATCAAAATTTCTGGTTTGAAATTACTCAATAATATTAATAATCAATTAAAGAAAGATGGGCCTTCGATTAGTAATTTGAGTGATGAAGAAGCATTTCAATTAAATAATATTTTAGACAAATTAAGAGAAAATTAAATAATAAAATCATGAAAAATAAAGTAAGTTTCAAAAAATCCATAGTAGCCGGTATTTCAGCAGCAATGGTAGCATCAATTATTAATGTTGTGCTTTTTTTTATCTTTAAAAGTTTAGGCGTTTTTGTAGATGATATATTTATTCAGCCTAATCAACCTTTGAGTCCGCTACCAATAATATTCTCTAGTGTGGTTCCAACTTTAATTGCTTCTAGTATCTATTTCCTTTTAGATAAATATACGTCTAATGGTTATAAAATATTTGGAATTATTTCTATTGTTTTATTGTTGTTGTCATTTGCAAATCCATTTTTTGGTATCCCAAAAGTTACAGTTCCCTACGCATTAGCACTTAATTTAATGCACGTTGTAGTTGTATTTTTTCTATTCTATTTTATCAATAAGGCAAGAAAAAATAATTAATATTTTAATTAATTTTACTTATAAATTAAGTTTAATAAAAAATAAAAAGGGCTGTACAAACAGCCCTTTTTTAATTGTTAATTAATTGTTTTTTAAGATTTTGCTTTGACAAACAAAATCCGTCTTTGGTACATCGGTCTTACTTATAGCCGCAAATCCACCTTCAATTTCAGTGAAGTTTCGATATCCGCGTGATTGCAAAATTGAAGCTGCTATCATACTGCGATATCCTCCTGCACAATGTAAGTAAAAATGCTCGTTCGGATTAATGTCTTTGATCCACTCATTAATTGATGCTAATGGTCTGTTATATGCGTTCTCCACATGTTCTGCAGTATATTCAGATTCTTTGCGTATATCTAAAATGACATCTTTTTCAATATCCACTTTGTTTTTAAATGTTTCTGCATCTATACGATTAATTGAATCAATATCTTTACCTGAATTGATCCAAGTTTCAATTCCGCCTTTTAAATGACCTAAAATATGGTCAAAACCCACACGACTTAAACGAGTTACGGCTTCCTCTTCTCTACCTTTTTCCGTAACTAATAATATAGGTTGTTTCACATCAATTACCATAGCACCAACCCACGGAGCAAAATCTCCATTTAAACTAATATTAATAGATTGCGGAATAAAAGCTTTATAAAAATCTTTGTTATCTCTTGTATCTAAAATTAATGCACCACTTTCCTCAGCTGCTGCTTCAAAAGCCTCTGCACTTAATTCTCTTAAACCATTATTTAAAACTTTTTCAAAGCTTTCATAGCCTTTTTTATTCATCGCTACATTCATTCCAAAATAACCTGGAGGTGGTGTTAAACCATCAGTAACCGCTTTAATAAATTCTTCTTTATTGGGTTGATTTAATGCATAATTCATTTTCTTTTGATTACCCAAAGTATCAACCGTTTCTTTCATCATATTTTTTCCACAAGCACTTCCAGCTCCGTGTGCTGGATAAACGGTAATATCATCGCTTAAAGGCATTATTTCACGCATTAAACTGTCGTATAATAATCCCGCAAGGTCTTCTTGGGTCATATTAGCAGCTTTTTGAGCCAAATCAGGTCTTCCTACATCACCTAAAAATAAGGTGTCTCCAGAAAAAATAGCAGTTTCTTTTCCTTCTTCATTAATTAATAAATATGTAGTACTTTCTAAAGTGTGCCCAGGTGTATGTAATACTTTAATTTTTGCTTTTCCAAATTCAAAAATTTGATGATTTTCTGCAATAATTGCCTTAAATTCAGGATTAGCATTTGGACCATAAACTATGGGAGCCCCTGTTTTAGCTGATAAATCTAAATGTCCGCTTACGAAATCAGCATGAAAATGGGTTTCAAAAATGTATTTTAATTTTACATTATCTTTTTCTAAACGATCTAAATAGGGTTGAACTTCTCTTAATGGATCAATTATTATTGCTTCGTTTTCAGAATTTAAATAATAAGCTCCTTGAGCTAAACAACCCGTATATATTTGTTCTACTTTCATTTTATTAATTTTTTGTTATTCAAAATTATGATCAATTATTTTTTTAAAAGGTAACTATAGTTACAAATGAATTATTTTAAAAACTCTTGGCTAATAATATATATTCCCATTATTAATACAAACCAACCAAATGATTTTTTTAGCTTATTTCCATCTATCTTTTTTGATAAAAATATTCCAATAAATATTCCAATAATAGAGGCTATTGAAAAGCTAATTAATAATTTCCAATCAATTGCTGCCCCGCTTTGTATATCTCCAATAAATCCAATTAATGATTTTGCAGCAATAATAAATAAGGAGGTCCCTACTGCAAGTTTCATGGGCATTTTAGCTAGAATTACTAAGGCTGGAATTATTAAAAATCCTCCTCCAGCTCCAACCAATCCGGTTAACATTCCAACTACTGTTCCTTCCAATAAAATTACGGGATAATTATATTTTCTATTTTCCGACTCTATTTCTTTATTCTTTTTACTTGGTTTAATCATACTTAATGATGCAAGTATCATTACCAAAGCAAATAGTAACATCAAAGCTATTGCTTTTGTTAATTCCCAATCATTAATTTCAAAAATGGTATCTGGTATTAAGGGTAAAACCCACAAACGTGTTATATAAACTGCAATTATGCTAGGAATTCCAAAAATGATTGCCGTTTTAAAATTAACTTTACCCTCCATTGCGTTCTGAACTCCTCCAACCAAAGCCGTTAAACCAACAATAAATAAAGAATAAGCTGTAGCCAAAATGGGGTTAATACCCATAACAAAAACTAAAATTGGTACGGTAAGTATAGAGCCGCCGCTACCTATTAAACCTAAAGAAACTCCAACTAACGCAGCCAAAAAATATCCCAGTATTTCCATTATTTTTAAATTAATAATGCAAATATCAGGATGATTAAATAATTAAATGGTCACAATTGTTACAATTGGAATTACCTTAATAACTGCACATTTCCACCAACTACCTCAGAGATAATATTACCCCTATTTGAATAGGAGTATTCTATATAAACTAAATAAACATCTACTTGCACAGGAGACCCATTATAAGTCCCATCCCAGCCTTTACTATTTAAATCGCCAGAATATATTAATTCGCCCCAACGGGTATAAATTTTATAATTCATATTTATTAAATTTATACCATATGGTTTATAATAATCATTAAATAAATCATTATTCGGACTAAAAGCATTTGGAATATATATTCTACAATTCTCGTCTAAATAACTTACATGAATTGTGTCAGTCGCTTCTCCACAAATATTTTTAACTCTTACAAAATATTTCCCAGGACTATTAATTAAATATTTTGGTGAAGTTGATCCGTCATGCCACAAATATTCTGATTCCCAAAAACTAACATCTAAAGGAATGAATTCTTTTTTACATAATTGAGTATCTGAGCCAATGTCAACTGTAGGAGTGGGGTAGACCCTTGTTGTTTGGATTGAACTATCAGTGCAGCCATTTACTGTGATTTCATATTTTACTCTTCTATTCCATAATGTATCAAAATATAAAAAGTCATTTTGAACATTTACTCCAGAAAATATACCACCTGGTATATTTGGAATTAAAATTAAAGGATTCTCATTATTGCAATAGAAGTCCTTCAATAAATTAAAATTGGGATTAGGCATGGCCTTTACATAAACCTGTTTTTCTATACTATCAAAACATGAATAATTATTTTCAACAATCAACCGAATAGATTTGAATCCAGTATCATTAAATGAATATTTAAAGCTATCTTTTATACTTCCTATTTCATTATAATTAAACAAACGATTTACCAAACCGATACTATCAAAACTTGTATTCACAAATAAATAATCATTACTGCTTAAACATTGAGCCGAGTCATTTACAGTATAATCAGCTTTTGGTAATGGAAAAATTCTAAAATATTGATAAGTGCTATCTATACAATTGCTATCAGAAATAACCTTTAATTTGATTTTATGAATTCCACTTTCAGTAAAAATACTAGTAAAAGATTTGGCACTATCCGTAATTAAATTACTTTCATCTTCCCAATATCTTTTATGAATTTCACCAGATAAATTGCTGCTAATATCAATTAAATCGATTTTTTGATTATTTAAACAAAACTGAGTGTCGCTGCTAAAAATTTTTGCTTGTGGTTTTGAATGGATATGTATAAATGTATCAATACTTGATTCACAATTATTAAGGCTATAACTTTTTAAATTAATTCGAAATAAGCCGATTTCATTAAATACAGGATTTATTATTTTATCAGTAAAAATCCCTACTTTTTCAACATCCCAAACCGAATTTAATGGACCTACATTTACAAAAGAACTGTCAATAAAAATAAAATTCTGCACATTTTGACATTGCGAAAAATCATTTAAATAAATTTTGGGAATAGGATTTTCCCAAACTGTTACAGATTTAATTATGGAATCAGAACATCCTAAATCACTGGTGTTTTTTAATTTAATATCAAAATTTCCAAACCTATTATACACCTTATTTTGCTTAAGCCCTGAACCAATACTGCTATCTCCAAAATCCCATAAATGATTGAGTCTGCCATAAAATATTAAACTATTCGACTCTAAATTAAACTGATTAGAATTTAAACATTGATTAATATTATCAATGCTAAAATCGGGTTCGGGTTTTGGGAATAAAATTACCTTGCGGGATGTAGTATCATAACAAAATTGATCAGATTCACTAATTAATATAACGTCTAAGGTATCTCTTTTTGGATAAATGTAAACGGAATTATAAATTAATGAGCTATCACCATTTCCGAATAGCCACTTAGCGGATAAATTTCCGTAAGGAATACTACTTGTATTATTAAAAATGAATAAATTATTGTTTTCACATTGAGCAGAATCGTTGATTAAAAAATCTGCTTTGGGTTTTGGGAAAACTTCTATTTGTTGAGTAAATGTATCTAAACAACTAAAATTATTTTCAGTAACTCTTATAACATTTTTTATTCCGTAGCTATTGTAAATATGAGTAACTTGAGGATAATATCTAAAAAATCCAGTATCTAAATTCCACCACCATTTTATTACAGTTCCATTTTTTACTGAACTATTATCCGTAAAAATAAACCGATTGGTATTTATGCATTGATCGCTATCATTAATTATTAAATCTCCAGCCGTTTTTGGATATACTATTATTGGGTAGCTAATACTATCTGTACAATTATTATTAGAAATCGATAATAATTTAACTATAAAACTTCCATCAAATGAGTAAATATGCTGAGTATTTAAACTTTGAGCACTAGAACCATCTCCAAAATCCCAGATATTTTGATAAGTTCCATAATCAATATTACCTTGATCTTGAAATACAAATTGATTAATATTTAAACATTGTGTTTCATCGTTGATACTAAAGTCAGGATAAGGTTTTGGATAAACCTCGAATGTTTTGATTACAGTGTCTTTACAATTGAAATTGGAGTTTTCTATAAGTCTTATCCAATAATTTCCGCTTTGGTTAAAGATGAACTGGGGCTCAAATAAATTGCTGTTGAATCCATTACTCAATAACCAATTTTGCTCTAAAGTTCCACTTGCTATATTGCTTTGGTTATCGATTAAAAAGTTTTGAATATTTATACATTGAGTACTGTCATTAAATTCAAAATTTGCAGAAGGCATTGGGTAGATTTCAACATTTTTTTCTAGGGTATCAAAACAATTGAAATTAGAACTAACAGATAATTCAACGGTATAATTTCCAAATGATTGATAATTATGACTAGGATTGTTTTGATTTGAATTTTGATTATCACCAAAATCCCATGAATAGGTTAAACTTCCTGAATTTATTTGTGATAAATTATTTAAAACTATTTCATGATCTCTAAAACATTGGGTGCTGTCATTTATGCTAAAATTTGCCTTAGGTTGAGGATATACTTCAAGATTTTTGAATAAAGAATCATAACAATTTTTATCTGATACAACTACCAATAAACTTTGAAATTGCCCTTCTCTTAAAAAGCTTTTATTTGGATTATCAATCGTGGATTGTGTAGTATCTGTCCAATACCATGAATTGGTAAAGGATCCATTTGGTATTTGTGAATTATTAGTAAAAATAAATTCATTGGCTCTTAAACATTGATTAGAATCGTTTATTAAATAATCAGCGATTGGCATTGGATAAACCTCAATTTCAATTTCATTAGAATCAAGACATCCATTATTACTTTGCAGTATTTGTTTTAAGGAATAATTACCGAAATTATTATAGCTAAAATTCGGCTCTTTTAAGTTTGAGTTTTGTCCATCTCCAGAGGTCCAATTATAAGTGAATGTTCCCGATTCTATCTGAGAAGAATCAATGATAATAAATTCATTGTTTTTTAAACATTGGAAAGTGTCATTTAAACTAAATTTTGACTCTGGTTTAGGATAAACTTCAATAGTAAAAATTTGACTATCCCTGCAATTAAATTCACTCACAATTAATAAGGACGCATTATAAATCCCCGCAAGGGAATAAAAATGAATGTTTTGTTGAGCGGTATCATTTGAATTATCACCAAAATCCCAAACTCTATTATATGTAGCTTCAGGAATGCTTGAAAGGTCTGTAAACTCAAAACTCTGATTATTTACACATTGATTACTGTCATTTATTAAGTAATCAACTTGTGGCATCGGATGCACTTTAATAGGTTTTGTTAAAGTGTCCTGGCAATTTTGATCGCTAGTTGAAATTAGCTGAATGGAATAATTACCGAAATTAATATAATAATGGCTTGGATTACTTGAAGTATCTAAAATATTATCGCCAAAATTCCAATTAAAACTAAGTGAACCTGATGGAATATTGCTTGAATTTTGAAATTCAAATAAGTTGTTTCTTAAACATTGAGAGTCGTTATTTACACTAAAATCGCTAATCGGCATTGGAAAAACGATAATATTTTTGCTGAAACTATCTATACAAGATTTATTGCTTATTAAGGTTAAATTAACTAAAAATGTATCAGGTCTTTGGTAGCTATGAATGCTATTTTCCTGGGTATCAGAACTTGCATCTCCAAAATCCCAATGGATACTATAATTGCCATAATCGATGCTATTATTGGAGCTAAATTCAAATAAATTTCCTGCCAAACATTGATCAGAATCATTAATATTAAATTGAGGATTAGGTTTCGGATTAACTTCTATATTTATTTCAAAACTATCATTACAATTGCTATTGCTATTAACAATAAGTTTTACGGTTTTTATTCCTGAATTTGTAAAACTTGGATTGATAATACTATCGCTGTAATTTGAATTTTCAGAAATAATCCATGTTCTGGTATAATTGCCTTTACTTATAAAACTAGAATCAATAAATTCAAAATCTTGTATATTAAAACAAGATTCTAAATTTTTACTAATAAAATTTGCTTTAGGATTTTCAAAAATATTAACAGTATCGGTTAAACTATCATAACAATTTTTATCACTAGTTAATATTAATTGAATATGGTAGCTTCCTGTATCCGAATAATTATAAATTGGATTAACCAAATCAGAACTATCCCCATTTCCGAAATACCATTTATGGGCTATAAACCCTGAATTTATATTTGAATTGTTATTTATAATTAAACTATTGGAATTTAAACATTGATTATTTTCGTTTAATGTAAAATTGGCATTGGGTTTAGGGAAAATATTAAATAATTTTTCTGTTGAATCTTTACAATTGTAAATGCTATTTATACTTAGTCTAGCTGTGTATAAGCCATCATTGTTAATAATTTTAAAGCTACTATCTAAATTGGTAAATATAAGGTTATTTTGATCATCAAATATTTTCCAACTATAATTTACTTCATCCATTTGATTTGAATCGGGATGAAAAATTATGGAATCATATTCGCAATTTTCTATTACACTAAATGATGTATTTGGGAAACTTCTAACTACAATTGCTTTGCTAATTGAATCAGAGCACCCCGAAGTATTGGTTACCTTTAAGCTTACTTCATAGGATTTAGCACTATCAAATGTTATTTGAGGATTTTGAAGGTTAGAATTAGCCTGATCTCCTAAATTCCATTGAAATTCATAAATAATATCATTAAAAGCCAAAGATGAATCAATAAAATTATGGCTGCTTCCAAAACAAGCTTCATTAAAGGTAAAATTAGCTTTTGGGGGAGGAGCAACTATAATTTCATTAAAAATCGAATCGGTGCAACCGCTCGTATCATAAGCTTTTAAAATCACAATATAACGGCCAGTATCTGAATAGGTATGTGTTGGTGAAACATCTGGTGAAGTATTTCCATCTCCAAAATCCCATAAATAATTAACTATTGGCGAATAACCTTGAGCACTTGTATTATTAAATTGTACATTTCTATTTATACAACCGCTTTGCCAGGTAAATGAGGGATTAGGGTTTTGAAAAATTAATATTTCTCTAAAATTATCCTGCAAAGAATCTGGGAAATTGGTGGAACATGTTATATTTATACCATTTCTTACAATGCTACCTTGAGCGCTTAAACTAGGATAAAAAGTACCCCAATTTTCATATTTAAATACAATATTAGAATCGGAATTGGTTATTAAAGTATTATTCAATGAGTCTCCAAATCGCCAAATATAGGTTGTGGCATCGGTGCTTAAATTATTAAACGAAATGGTAGAATTTTGGCATGCTGATGAATCTCCAATAAATTCAAAATTTGCTTTAGGGCCTAAAATTATTAAAGGTTTTTCTATGCTATCTAAACATCCTATGGTGTTTTTTATCTTTAATTTTATTAAATAATTATCTGGATTTAAATATCGAAATGGATTTTTTAATCGGCTAATTTGAAGGTTGCTTCTAAAGGCCCAAGTATTTTCAATTATGGAATCATCACTATGATAAAAACTACTTAAACTATCTATAATATTACTTAAGTTAGTAAATGGAACCACCTGAGCACAAACTAAAGTGTCATTTGGAGTTGAAAAATTGGCTTGCAGGCCATAAACTTTAACTGGCTGATTAAAATAAAAAGTATCTACACATCCGATACTATCTTTAATAATGGCTTTAATGAAATACTCACCAATATTTTGGTAACTATGCGTGTCTATGCTGTTTCCATTTCTAAAGCCTGACCCATCACCAAAATCCCATTGAATAGATTCAAAACCATTAAGTTTTCTCTGAGGGTCATCCCAATAATTGGTTGAGTTCCCCCAATAATTAATTATAGCTTGAATATTAAAAATTTCATTTTTACATAGATTATATTTTTCAACATTAAATCTTTTTTCAACACCTATATTAATTCTAAGAGTATCAATTCCGATACAACCTTGAATATTTTGAAGGGTGTGGCTTACTAAATATGATCCTGCTGAGTCAAAACTATGATAACGGGTGCTACTATCTAAATTATTATCCTGATTACCATCTCCCCACGACCAAAGAGTGCTTTGGTAATTACCTTGAGTAGAATCTATTAAACTAAAACTAAAGCTTTCTCCTTTACAGTAATATTGATTTGGATTATAGCTCGAAATAAATCGAGGATCAAGCGCATTGTATTTTAAAAATTTATGATACCAAGCGGTATCATAACAAACATTTCCATTTGAATCGCTACCATTTCTAATAATTAATCCAATAGTTACCCAGCCATCCGGGTCGCAGGGTTTGTTAGTATAATTGTAGTTATGACTAAAAGGGTTTGATTCCCAAAATGAGTTAAAGTTTCCACTTTGCGCTGCACATGTAGAATCCCACATTACCCAATATGAATCTCTAGCGCATGAAGGTTGTGTTCCTCCTAAATTTACACGAACCGTTTTTATTTCTTCTGGGCCTAAACAGGTTTGAGAGCGATCTAATATTAATCCTGGCCTAAATGGGTTGGTGCTTGGTGATGCATCTGGGGCTTGTAATGCCAATGATCTAAAAATGGTATCATAACATCCAGCATCAGGATCATAAGCAATTAATCTTACAGCATAACATCCTTCTTGGCCATTTGCGTATCGATGTTTAGCACTATTACTATCGATCCAAAAATTACAATTTGAGTTTAAGTTTATTCCATTTGCAACATCTGTAGTACAATTTGAGGCAAAAGGATCATTAAAATCCCAAATAGCTAACCTTCTATTATTTCCAAAATATGAACTTAGATTGGATACATAAACTGTATCTTGAATGCTGCATTGATTTCCATTTATAACATTTCCAATTGCGGCTTGCGGTCCAATAACGCTTGCTGTTGGTAATGTTATGGTGCTATCGCAATTATTTCTTCTTACAATAACAAACGGTGAATAATTTCCAACCGAAACATATCTTTTTGACACATTCCAAGAATTACTCGAATCATTAAACCCAAAATACCAAGTAATATTACCTCCACTTATAGGAGTTTGACTATAATAAAAAATATTTGTAGATCTACATTGATTGTCAATTGAATCTAATTTTGCATCAACAGAAAAACTGGTATTACTGATTCCATTATTTAAAACTAATGAATCAATACATCCTAAGTCATTCTCTGCAATTAGTTTTACAGTAAAAGACCCATTACTTGTATAAGAATGGGTAATATTAGACCAAATATTATTTATGAAGGTACCATCACCCAAATCCCATTGATATTGGACCACATCGGGAGGAGATTGGTTGGTTTTATTAATAAAGTTTACATCAGTTTTAAAACAACCTTCAGTGCTGCTAGTCTCAAAATCAACATTAAAAATTGGATAAATTTGAACAATATTATTTTTGGTTAAAGAATTTGAACAACCATTAGAGTCACTTAATTCAACACTTATGGAATAAATACCCCCACTACTATCTCCATAATTATAACATATAGATGTATTATTCGGCGAGAAATTCTCGTTAATATTTCCATCTCCAAATAAAATAGCCCTATAATTTAAATTAGTAGGTTGGTTAATCATGCTAATACATATTTGATTACCTTTAAAACATTGGATACTATCGTTTAGGGCGAAATCAACAAAAGGTAACTCAAGAATATAGATTGAATCAATGGCTGAAAAACAATAATTAGAACCAGAATAACTTACTCGTACGTTTGGATAAAAATACCCAGGTTGGTTATACTGTTTTAAGGGCGATGATAAAATAGAACTACTTCCATCTCCAAAATTCCATAAATAGGAAAGAGCAGCAGAAGATCCGGTATTAACACTGAAAGAAACATTGGTTTCTTTGCATAAAGTATCCGCATTAAAATTAATAATGGGTTGGTCTCTAACGCTGATGGTTTTTGTTATGCTATCTAAACAACCTTCGTAAGTTTCTATTTTTAATTTTACATTAAAATTGCCCGTATTTTGATAACTATAAATTGGAGTTTTAATATTAGCAGTGTCCCCATTTCCCCAGCTCCATGAATATTTAAGAATGGAATCAAATGGTGAACTGGCGTTTGAATTAAAGACTTCTATTTGATTTGATATACAGGCGTTTTGAATGGTGAAATTTGCACTTGGCTTAGCCATTACCCGCACGCTTAGAAAAAATGTATCAGTGCAATTATTCGTTACATCATTCCCAATTAATCGAACAGAATACAATCCTGGGAAGGTAAATTTATGCGAAGGATTTTGATTGGTATCGGTATTTCTTATTCCCGAAAAAGGATCGCCAAAATTCCAATTCCATGTTCCTTGAATATTGCTGCTATTTGAAAATATAATACTGTCCCCAAAGCAATGTAAGGTATCTGCACTAAAAGATACATCACATTGTGCCTTAATATTTAAGGAGCTAATAATTAAGCAACTAAGTAAGATTAATCTTTTGTAAAACTTCACTCAATAATTCAGGAACTTAAGTAGCTAAAATAGAGTAAAAATTTAAATTTTCTTCTATAAAATTCAAATTAACTCTTTATAACTAGAGACGTATTTATTTAAAAATGTTGCTCAGGAAATTTTAATAGCTATTAAATGAGTAATTTCTAAAACTTAGTTGGTTTTTTCTTTTTCAAACAAGACTTCATTTAAAAGATAAAATATCAAGAAAAAACAAATGCCCATTTGTCTTTCTAAAATGGATTCAACTAAAAAGCTAAAACTACATAGAACTGGAAATAATAATTTATATAGATTTTTCTTTTTATTAAATTCTTTTATCGGTTTAAAAATGAGTAAAAATAATAGAAGAAAAAAGCCCAATATTCCAGTTTCTGCCCAAGTTTCCAAAAATTGATTGTGGGGCATTATTCTATTATAGGGTTTTAGAATACTATCGTTATTGATATAGGTATTGTTCATTTCTATGGCCAAATCCCCACTTCCAACTCCAAACAAGAGATTATTTTTAATAATATTCAAAGTGGTTTTCCAAGCTTCAACTCTCATGGCAATTGACCGGTCATTAATATCAGTCTCATTTTTTAATGTGCTGATATCTTGACTTGTATTGATTATCCTATTTTTTAATGAGGGAATGAAATATACAGATAATAGCGGAATAATAACTAAGAATGGTAGGTATTTGAAGTATTTTTTTAAGGATATTTTATTGGTCTTAAGATATATTAATATCCCTAACCCTAAAGTAATATAAAAAGCCACTAATCCTGTTCTTGCCGATAAAATATGCATAGAAATAAACAAAAATCCAGCAAAAAATAAATCAATCTTTTTCTTGTTAACTACATAATTAATAATAGCCCATAAACAAGCCCACGAAGAAAAAACACTGAAATAGATATGGGATATTCCTTTATCAAAAGGAAAAATAGGTACACTCTTAGATTGGAGAATTAGACTATTGATCTCATCAAAATTAATAGCATAATTAACCAAACTTGCTAGTGCTGTTAAAGCAATTGTGATTACCCATAAATAATAAATTTTATTTTTATGTTTTAATAAATTTGAACTAGAATAAAAGCCAAGGGGTATTAATAAATAAGGTAATTTCAGGCTAATCTTTCTATACCACTCCGAATTTTCATAACTCCAAATTCCTGAAGCGAGAAATATTAGGAATAATAAAACGAATGGAACCGATTTTTTTAAACTTTCTATTACGGATGTTTTATCAAAAATTATTTGGGTTAAAAAAGGAAGAAAACATATTACACTTCCTATACTGAGTGGGGCAGGGCTTAAAGCCGCGTAGGGCAGACCTATTAAAATAAAAAATGTCCCATATAAAAACGAATACGTATTTAAATGGGACAATAATCTCATTAAATTATTATTTACCGTAACTTAATACAATACTTACAGGACCTTTGTTTGAAAGCCCTAAAGATTTAGCACTTGCATCAGAAATAATGATGACCAAATCTTTATTATCATCTTCTAATTTACCGGTGATTCTAACAAAAATAGATTTATTATTTTCTGGATTAGTAACCATTATTATAGTTCCAACTGCTGCTGTTTTATGAAGAGCAAAATTTCTGTTTTGATCAAGACCTGATTCGGCAACTTTACAAAATCCTTTTTCAATTATTTCTCCAGAATTAGGAATATATTTAACCGAGGGTTCTATTTCTTTTTCTTCTTTTTTATCGTCTTCTTTTTTGGCAGGCTTATCATCCTTAGGATCAACTTTTTTGGTGGGTTCAACCGCAGGTTCTTTTACTAAATCAGTAATTTGCGTATAAATTATTAATTTCTGACCTACAGCTATACCTTCTTCTTTACCTAATTTATTCCATTCTCTGATTTCATCTACCTTTACTCCGTAAATACTGGCAATCCTAAATAATGTTTCACCTGTTTTAACTATATGTTCTACTTTTTTCTGTTCTACCTTTTCGCTATTGATTGGTTTTTTGGTAAGCGTTTTTAAGGGAATTAAAATCTCAGCTCCTGCTTTTAATCCATTTTCTTTTAGATCTGGATTAGCTTCTAAAATTTCATCCTGGCTTACATTGTATTTTTTGCTAATTCCATATAAACCTTGCCCGGGCTCAACTTTATGGATAATAAAAGTTTTCCCATTAATATCTTTAATACCTATTGAATCAAGGGTATTATGATTACTTGCTAATCCCGCAAGGGGAGCAATTAATAAAACCGTTATGGTTATTAAATTTTTTAAAGCTTTCATTTTATCTATGCAATATTAAGGATAATTAAAACCTATTGGAATACAATTAATGCTATTTTTGTAAACGACCATATGAAAAGACTGTCCACTATTTTATTCTATTTTATATTTCTTAGCCTTAATGCTACGGCATCTGACTCCAATACCAAAGTAATTTATTACAAAATATTTGATGAAATTGGTCCTGCAAGTTCCAGAATTACAGCCAAAGCTTTTAATACAGCTAAAGAACGCAATGCAAGTGCCATTATTTTGCATTTAAATACTTTCGGAGGATTATTAACGGATGCCGACTCCATAAAAACAAAAATTTTAGGAAGCAAAATCCCTGTTTTTGTTTTCATTGATAATAACGCTGCAAGTGCAGGGGCACTTATTTCTATTGCTTGCAATAAAATTTATATGGTAAAAGGTGCAAGTATTGGAGCAGCATCTGTAGTCACACAAGGGGGTGAAATTGCTCCTGATAAATATCAAAGTTATATGCGTTCTACCATGAGGGCAACTGCTGAGGCTCGATCAAGAAATCCTGAAATTGCTCAGGCCATGGTTGATGGAGATTTTCCGGTAGAAGGCTTAACGGATTCAGGTAAAGTTCTTACCTTAACAGCGCAAGAAGCCTTAAATTGGGGTTATTGTGACTCAATCTTAAATAACTGGCAAGAAATTTTATCAATAAATAATCTTCAAAATGCTGAAATTATTGTGGTAGAGCCCGATACTATGGATGATATCATGGCTTTTTTACTTAATCCAGCCTTAAGCGGAATTTTAATTTTATTAATCCTAGGCGGTATTTATTATGAATTACAAAGTCCTGGTTTAGGCTTTCCAATAGTGGTATCTATTATTGCTGCCTTATTGTATTTTGCTCCTTTATATCTCGAAGGATTAGCACAAAATTGGGAAATACTTATTTTTTTAGTCGGTATTATTTTAGTCGCAATTGAGTTATTCGCCATCCCTGGTTTTGGTATTCTCGGAATTAGTGGTATCATACTAATTCTATCAGGTTTAACTTTAGCTTTAATTAGAAATATAAATTTCGATTTTTCTTTAACCGATTCTGGTTCAATAAATTCAGCTTTAGGAACAGTCATTATTAGTCTTGTAGGTTTTATTGCATTTGCTATTTTTTTGGGAAAAAGTTTAATGGAGTCTAAATTATTTAAGCGAATAGTTTTGGCTGATACTCTTTCTGATTCTAAATCACCATTGATTGGAAATGAAATTAGCCAAAAATTTGAAATAGGCACCCTTGCTATAGCTTATACCGATTTAAGGCCTATGGGTAAAATTAGAATAGATGATGATTTTTATTCAGCCAAAGCTTTAAGCGGATTTATATCGGCTGGTTCTGAAATCAAAATTGTTCAAATTTCTTCGGGAACCATTTATGTTGAAAAAATTTAAAAGAATAGCGGAAACCAAAATCGGGTAAAAATTATTATCCAAATTAATCCCATTAAATCAAGCCAAAAACCAGCTTTGGCCATATGTTTAATTTTTAACATGCCAGTGCCAAATACTATGGCATTAGGAGGGGTACCAATAGGAAACATAAATCCCAAACTTGCTGTTAGAGTAATTGGTAAAGCCAAATACATAAACTCCATGTTTTGAGCTTCAGCTAACCCTAAACATAGGGGGACTAAAATAGTTACTAAGGCAATATTGCTCATTAATTCGGTTAAAATTAACATAAGTAAACACATTATAATAACCGTGAAATAGGCATCTAGGTGGGATAAAGAATTAAAGAAATTTTTAATGTTTTCTATCCAACCACCTACTTCTAATCCAGCGGCTAAACATAAACCTCCACCAAATAATAATAAAATATTCCAAGGCAATTTTTCAGTGTCGCTCCAAACTAATAATGGTTTTTTTTCCCTTGCGGGGATGATAAACCCGATTAAACCTCCTGCTAATGCAATATTGGTATCGTCTAGCCAAGGCTTTTCAAAAATATAATTTAGAGGTTCCCTTAAAATCCATAATAGAGCTGTTAAACCAAAAATCAAAGCTACTTTTTTTTCATCACCACTCATGGGTTTTTGTTCCAAATGGAGCGTACTTAAATTTATTTTAAGATTAGCTTTAAATGCTTTTCTAAAACTAATTTTAGTGTAAATAAAATAGGCAGAAGCTAAAAGAACCAGCATAAGCGGAAAACAAGCAAATAGCCAGTTTAAAAAACCTATTTCTGTACCTAGGGTTTTTCTTGAAAAGGCTATTAAAAATGCGTTTGGGGGTGTTCCGATAATGGTTGCAATTCCTCCAATACTAGCACCTGTGGCAATAGATAATAAAACGGCCCGCCCAAAATCAGATTCTAAATCATTTTTATCTTTTGAATTTAATAATGGTGCAGCAATAGCAGTCATCATAACCGCAGTAGCTGTATTACTTATCCACATACTTAATAAAGCGGTACTAAGCATAAAACCCAATAAAATATGTTCGGCTTTATTTCCAGTAATTTTTAATATACTAATGCTAACTCTAATGTGTAATTTCCACTTTTCAATTAAGGTAGCAAGTAAGAATCCGCCTAAAAAAAGAAAAATAATGCTATTGGAATAGGATTCAGAAGCTTGGTCTAGACTCATTAATCCTGTTGCCGGATAAAGAATAAGAGGAATCAAAGCTGTAACCGCAAAAGGAACAACCTCACTTAACCACCAAATTATCATCCATAATGCTATGGATAAAGAGGCATTTTCTCCGTCAGATAAGTCAAATGGATTAATAAAATAAAGGAATAAAAATAGGGAAGGCCCAATAATCCGAATCCATATTTTTATGCGCTCTTCCATTAAATCGGATATTTTCTAACAAATCTAACCATATGTCTAAAAACCTTATGAAATCCTAACTCACCGTAAACCATTTCTTGTAAGGCCTGTTCTTTAGTCCATCCCATAAATTTTACTCGGTAAAGAGCCGTCATTACTCCAGTTCGGTCAGATCCATGTTTGCAATGCACTAATACTGGATAATTTTGAGGATCAGCCATTATTTTTAAGAAGGTATCAGCCTCCCATTTTTCAATTCTAAATGAATTGACTTTAATTTCAATCAATTTAGATTTTGATTGAGAATTCTGATGGATTACTAAATCTGATTTTAAATACCTTAAATTAACAATAGTTTTAATTTTTAAACTATCAAAAACCTTAAAACTTAACAATTCTGGCTGTGCGCAGCGATAAAGGTTTTGATCTACCTTAACTAAATTTAATGTATTAGGAATGTTTAACTTTTCTCCGGGAATATAGGTTTCTGCACCTTGCTTAGGTAAAGAAGTGCATGAACTAATAAAGCTTATTATTACAATTAGGTAAAATCTTAATTTCATTTTATAGCAAAAAAACACAAATTATTGGATAATCGAAGAAAAACTAAATTTTAGGCATATTAAAAATAGGTATAAAATGAACTCAATTTTTAGATTCTATTTTTACGGGTTATTTTATTATAAATTATTTTCTTCCATTTTTATATGGTATCTTTGTAAAGCGATGTACATTTTTAGGTCTAACTTATCTATTTACCCGCAATCTTAAAATATAAAGTCAAATACATGGGTAAATCTCAAGAAACATTCAGTAAAAAAGAAAAAGAGAAAAAGAAGTTAAAAAAACGTCAAGACAAGGCTCAAAAGAAGGAAGACAGAAAAGCAAATTCAGATAAAGGTAAATCTTTTGAAGATATGTTTGCTTACGTTGATGAGTATGGAAACATTAGCGATACCCCTCCAGATCCAACTAAGAGAAGGGAGTACAATCTTGAAGAAATTTCAATCGGAGTAGGAAGAAGAACAGATGATGAAGCTACAGATAATTTCCGTAGAGGTGTAATTAGCTTTTTTAACAGTGCAAAAGCCTTCGGATTCATTAGAGATTCGAGAAATGGCGAAAGTATTTTTGTTCACCAAAATTCCGCTTTAGAACCAATTAAAGAAGGTGATAAAGTGATGTTTACAACAGAAAAAAGCATTAAAGGTATTAGTGCAATAAATGTAAAAATCGATAAATAAATTTATTCAGGAAGTATTAAACTTCCTGATTTCTATTTATCTCTATATTAGATTCTTCTGCTGTTTCAGTGCTATCGTTGTTGTAATTATTACCAAAGAATTTCTTTTGGTTTAAAATTATTAATCCTACACCTATTGAAATAGCAGCATCTGCCACGTTAAATACGGGCCTAAAAAAAATAAACTCTTCACCAGCCCAGATCGGCGACCATTCAGGCCAATGTCCATTAATTATTGGGGCATAAAACATATCTACCACTCTACCTCTAAACCAACCTCCATCATATCTATTAATATCTTCAAACCATACTCCATAGAATATACTATCTATAATATTACCAATGGCTCCGGCTAAAACTAAACCCATACTAATTATAAATAATTTTGACGCATAGGTTTTTATCTGGCCCCAGATAAACCAAGAAATCCCAATTACAGCAATAATTCTAAAACTGGTTAGCAGATATTTACCGATATTTCCTCCAAATTCAATCCCAAATGCCATCCCATTGTTTTCAGTAAAATGTAAAATAAACCAGTCACCAAAAATGGGCTTTTCTTCTCCCAATACAAAATTGGTTTTTATCTCATATTTTACTAACTGATCAATAAGTATGGTAAGTAAAACCACCAAAGCGCAAAGGATCACCCCACCTTTGGTAGATTTTTTATTTTCTATGCTGCTCATGCAGTTATCTCTTATTTATATTGATTTAATTTAGCTTCCATACTTAAGGTAGTATGGGGTACTGCTTTTAAACGTTCTTTAGCAATTAATTTTCCGGTTACCTTACAAACTCCGTAAGTTTTGTTTTCAATTCTTACTAAGGCAGCTTCTAAATTATCAATAAATTTTCTCTGTCTAGCAGCTAGCTGACTAATATTTTCTTTGGCATGGGTTGCTGATCCGTCTTCTAAAGTTTTGTAAACATTAGAAGTATCTTCGGTTCCATGTTCATTGGAGTTGGATAAACTTTGTTGTAATCCAGCCAATTCCTCTTTCGCTACGTTCAATTTCTTATTAATGATTTCTTTAAACTCTAAAAGTTCAGCATCACTGTAGCGGGTTTTTTCCTTTTCCTCTTTTTTGGCCATGGTATTAAACTTTTTTAATTTCTATATTTAAGGCTATTTCATTAATTTCTATTGTTAGTCCCTGCAAATTGTCTACCAATTCTAAATCATTAGCTAGGGTTTCGGCGCAAATATAATTTTTAAATGTTTCTAAGGCTTTATTAAGTTCACTTTTGCTTTCAACTCGTATTAGTATTTTGTCTGTTACTTCAAGTCCGCTATCTTTTCTTAAGTTTTGAACTCTATTAACCATTTCTCTTGCAATACCTTCAAATATTAAAGCATCATCCAGATGAATGTCTAATGCTACTGTTAATTTTCCATCTGTCGCAACCTGCCAACCTGGTATATCATCAGACAAAATCTCTACATCTATTTTTTCTAATACAAATAACTCTCCTTCTAAGTCCAACTCAATTTTTTCATTAGCTTCAAATTCTCTTATTTGCTCTTGAGTTAAAGCACTTATTCTTCCCGCAAGGGTTTTCATTTTATTTCCAACCTTCGGACCCAAGCTTTTGAAATTGGGTTTTACTTTTTTAACTAATTTTAATTCGTCGTCGGTTAAATATTTTAATTCTTTAACATTTACCTCGCTTAAAATCAAATCTTTTACTTTTTCTAATCGTTCTGCAAAGTTTTGATCCAAAACAGGAACTAACATTTTAGCTAAGGGTTGTCTTACTTTTATGTTTACCTTCTTTCTTAGGCTTAAAACTAAAGAAGAAAGATCCTGAGCAATTTGCATTCTTGCCTCTAAGTCTTTATCAATCCACTCTTGTTTTGGCTTAGGGAAATTGCTTAAATGAACGCTATCTGCCTTTTCTTTATTGCTTACGTTATTTAAATCTCTAAATAATCGATCTGCATAAAATGGTGCAAATGACGCCATTAATTTGGATAAGGTTTCTAAACAAGTATATAAGGTTTGATAAGCAGATATTTTGTCAGTACTGTATTCTCCCTTCCAAAATCTTCTTCTGCATAATCTTACATACCAATTACTCAAATGCTCATTTGCAAATTCTTGTATTGCTCTAGCCGCCGGAGTAGGGTCATAATCATTTAATGATTGTTCTACTTTAATAATTAAACTCTGTAATAAACTTAATATCCACCGATCTATCTCAGGCCTTTCTTCTTGTTTAATATCATTTTCTGAGTAAGTAAAGCCATCAATATTAGCGTATAATGCAAAGAATGAGTAACAGTTATATAAGGTAGCAAAGAATTTTTTCTGCGACTCAGCAACACCATCCAAATCAAATTTTAGGTTATCCCAAGGCGCACTATTGCTCAACATATACCATCTAACTGCATCTGCACCAAAATCATTTACAGTTTTAAATGGATCAATGGCATTGCCCAATCTTTTCGACATTTTATTGCCGTTTTTATCTAAAACCAACCCATTGGCAACCACATTTTTATAAGCAATACTATCAAATAACATTACAGAAATTGCATGCAAAGTAAAAAACCAACCTCTGGTTTGATCCACTCCTTCAGCAATAAAATCAGCGGGGAAATTTTTCTTAAATGTTTCTTCATTCTCAAATGGAAAATGCCACTGTGCATATGGCATAGCACCTGAATCAAACCAAACATCAATCAAATCAGGTACCCTATTCATTTTTTTCCCTTGCGGGGATACCAATATTATTTGATCTACTTGGGGTTTATGCAAATCAGTGATTTCCATGTCTTGCATAAATCCAGCCTTAACTGATTTAGCAATTTCTGATTTCAATTCTTCTACAGAACCGATACAAATTTCTTCATCTCCTTCTTCGCTTCTCCATATAGGTAGGGGAGTTCCCCAATATCTTGAACGGCTTAAATTCCAATCAACTAAATTTTCTAACCAATTACCAAATCTTCCAGTTCCAGTTGATTCGGGTTTCCAATTAATGGTTTTATTTAATTCAACTAGTCTTTGTTTAACCGCGGTAGTTTTAATAAACCAACTTTCTAAAGGATAATATAAAATAGGTTTATCGGTTCTCCAACAATGCGGATAACTATGTTCGTATTTTTCTACTTTAAATGCTTTATCGTCTTCTTTTAACTTAATAGCTATTAATACGTCGGTGGGTTTAAAATCGGGTGATTTTCTCTCTTCATCCGAATAATATTCTTCTTTAACGTATCGAAGTGCGAAATCACTTACTTCTTTAACAAATCGGCCCTGTTTATCAACCAACGGAACCTCATTACCTTTTTCATCTTTTACTAGAACAGAAGGAACTCCTGCCGCTTTTGCTGCTCTAAAGTCATCAGCTCCAAAAATAGATGCGGTATGCACAATTCCAGTTCCATCTTCAGTGGTTACAAAATCTCCTGAAATTACTCTGAATGCATTTTCTAAAAGATTATCATTAACCACATAAGGCATTAATTGATGATATTTTAATCCAATTAATTCTTTTCCGCTAAATTCATCTACTATGCTCCATGGTAAAGTTTTTGAACTTTTATCAAAACCTTCAATGGATGCGTTTAATCCTTCTTCCTTAAAATATTTGTTAATTAAATCTTTAGCTAATATTACACTAACCTGATTAAAAGTATAAGGATTTAAGGTTTTTATTTTGACATAAGTTATGTTTTCTCCAACTGCTAAAGCACAATTTGAAGGTAGGGTCCAAGGGGTAGTAGTCCACGCTAAAAAGCAAGTGCGTTCCTCAGTATTTTCAAATATTCTATTTAATAAATTGTGATTTTGATCTTTTCTTATTTCAAATTGTGCAACAATAGAAGTGTCCTTTAACATTTTATATGTTCCAGGCTGATTTAGCTCATGCGAACTTAATCCAGTTCCAGCTGCTGGTGAGTAGGGCTGAACGGTGTATCCCTCATACAAAAAGCCTCTCTCATGCATCTGTTTTAATAACCACCAGCATGATTCTATATAATTATTTTCGTATGTGATGTATGGATTGTTTAAGTCAACCCAAAATCCTATCCTCTCCGTAATTTGGTCCCAACTATCTTTAAATTTTAATACATCTTTTCTACAAGCTTCATTATACTCTTCTACACTAATCTTTTTTCCAATATCTTCTTTGGTTATACCAAGTGCTTTTTCTACTTGTAATTCAACAGGTAAGCCATGGGTATCCCAACCACCTTTTCTATTAACCTGAAATCCTTGAAGAGTTTTGTATCTGCAAAAGGTATCTTTAATCGTACGGCTAATAACATGGTGAATACCAGGCATTCCATTTGCAGATGGGGGGCCTTCATAAAAGGTAAAACTCGGCGAACCTTCTCTTAAGCTAATGCTTTTTTCAAATGTGGCTTCAGCTTTCCATTTTTCTAATATCTCTTTCTCTAACTCAGGAAAATTTATTCCTTTATACTCTCTATACTTACTGCTCATTAGTCTATTAGTCCTCTATTTCTAATAAATGTTTCTTAAGTAATTCTTTTTTATTAATCGATTTTTCGAATGATAATAATAAACTTGGTAATAATAAAATATTGGTAAATAATGCAACTACTAAGGTTAAAGTGGTCAATATTCCTAAGCTTACCGTTCCTCCAAAGGTTGACATAATGAATATGCTAAAGCCAAAGAATAAAACAAATGAGGTGTATATCATACTCGGAGCTGTTTCGGCTAAAGCAGAATTAACAGCCTTTCCAATATTTCCATCATATTTTTTTAAGTCCATTCTAAACCTTGCCACATAATGAATGGAAAAATCAACTGCCATACCAAATGCTATACTAAATACCATAACCGTGCTAGGTTTTAAATTAATGTCCATAAAACCCATAAATCCTGCGGTAAATATGAGTGGAATGGTATTAGTGGTTAATGAAATTAATATCATTTTGAAACTGCCAAATAAAATGGCCAAAATAACCGCAATCACTATGTATGCAATCAATAAACTTTGTATTAAATTACTTACTAAAAATTGATTTCCCTTTAAAAATATAACGCTTGTTCCTGTTGCGTTTACTTCATATTGTTCTTTTGGGAAAATGGAATCAGCAAGGGCAATAACCCCATCTTTAATAGGTACAATTTTATCTGAACCTATATCAGCAATTTGAAAACTTATTCTCGCTTTTTGAAAACTAGAATCAACCATTGATTTTAAAATATTATTGGTCCCATTATTATTTCCTTTTGGTAAATAAGCGGCTATATTTCCTATATCAACAACACTGGGCAAAATATATCTTCTCGAATCTCCATAATAATAAGCCTGATTAGCAAATTTAATCATCTCAGTTATGGATAAGGGTTTAGATATTTCTTTAAAACGACTAGAAACTTCTCTCTGAAATTTTTCAATTCTTTGAAGAGTAACTAAATCTTTTACACCATTAGGTTTTTTAGTATCAACCACCACTTCAAACGGCATTACCCCATTAATTTCTTTTTCAAAGTATTTAATATCTTCTACTATTTTATCTTTTTGAGGTAAATCATCTATTATATAACCTTTTGCTTTTAAAAAGAATATGCCGGTAATACTCAGAACAGTAAATGTTATAAATATGGTATAAACTAATTTTCTTTTTTTATTTACTATTTCAAGGAGTAAATTATTTACTCTTCCAAGGTATTTATTATCTAAATGTTTTAATTGTTTGTAACCTGGATCTGGCATATAACTAAGCAAAATAGGAACCACGGTCATGCACAAAATGTATAATGAGATTATACTCAAAAAAGATACAATACCAAATTCTTGTAATATTTCTGATCCAGTAAACCAAGCTACCCCAAATCCTATTGCTGTTGTAGTATTGGTTAAAAAAGAAGCAGCGCCAATTCGTGTTAAAACCCTACTTATTGCTTTTATTTTATTACCATGGTCTCTGAACTCTACATGAAACTTATTAACCACATATACCACATTGGTAATACTTATTACCACTATTATTGGTGGAATTAAACCTAATAATATGCTTATCTTATAATCAAAAACACCTGTCCACCCTAAGGCAAAAATTACCCCTAAACCAACCACTACAAAGCTGTATAACAATGTGTAAAATGACCTAAAAAATAATAACAGTATAATGATGCAAACCAAAAATGCCAATAAGGTAAATAATTTGAATTCATTAGCAACTTTACCTTGATAAATGGTTCTGATATAGGGTAGTCCTGAAAATTTAAAATCAATTTGATGTTTTTTTCCTAATTCTAAGTACTTGTTCTCTACAGTTTTAACTAATCCTAAACGAGCTTTTGAGTTTAATTGTTCTTTCTTAAAAGTCAATAAAACCATGGTAAAGTTGTTTTCAGGATTGTATAATAAACCATGGTAAAATTTTAATCCCTCAATATAATTTTTAAATGAATCTAATTCTAATTGATTGGCAAATTCTTTTTCTGGTAATTGTTTTACTTTAAACGACTGACTTTCATCATTTCTTTCCAGATTATATAATTTACTTAATGATAGAATATTTTGAATTCCTTCAACATTAGTTAGTTCTTGATTTGTTTTATAAAAATCGTTAAAAAATTCTAAATCAAATATTTTATCTGAATTAAAACCGACTAATAAAACATTTCCATCTTCACCAAAGGTTTTTTTAAATTCTTCAAATTTATTGTAATCTTCATCATCCGCCGGAACCACTCGCTGAAAGGTATAAACCATTTCTAATCCGGTGGCTTCATAAATCATATATCCCGAAAGTGCTACAACTAGCCCGAGTATTGGAAGTCTTCTCCTAAGAATAAAAGATGCTATTTTATGCCACATTGGGGTTAAAAAAAATTAAGGTGCGAAAATAATAAAAATCTCTCCCTTAATGTTAATTTATCGAGATAAATTACATTTTAAAAGCAATTTGAGCACTAATTATTAAATTTGTTGAGCATGCGAGTACTTTTAATATTTTTTTTTACCCTTGCGGGATATTTATTTTCTAATGCTCAAGGCATTGGGACAGGAATGTGGAGGTTACACCTACCGTTCAAAACACTTATTGGTCTAGAATCCAATTCTACTCATATTTATGCTTGGGCGAATTCTGGTTTTTATAGGGTTGACAGAAGTTCTGGTGAAATTGAAATATTATCTAAAACTCAAGGCTTTCATGGTACAAATGTTGCAAATATTCGCCATCATGAAGATTTAAACCTAACTTTTATTGCCTATTCGGATGGTTTTATCGATTTAATTAGAAATAACTCTATTTTAGGTATATCTGATATTGAACGTGCTAATATTCAAGGAGAAAAAAAAATATATGATTTCCACTTTGAAAATAACTTAATCTATATTTCATGTTCATTTGGCATCGTGGTTTTTGATGTAAATCGCATGGAAACAAGAGCTTCCTTTTTAAATTTAGGATTTGGTGAAATTTTGGACGTTGTTGTTTCTAATAATCAATTATTTTTAATTTCTGAACAAGGACTTTTTTCAGGTTCTTTAAATCAAAATCTTAATGATCCGTCAAATTGGCAATTAAGACAATCTGGCGATTTTAAAGGAATCGAATCTTTTCAAAATCAAGTTTATGTAAATGATTCTGCTACCTTGTTTTTATGGAATAATTCTACCTTACAATCTTTTTCTAGTTTTAAGCCCATAAAATGGTTAAGAAATAAACAAATTGGATTAACTGTGGTAAATTCTGATGGAGCTGGACAAATTTCTGGTACCCAGGTTAATATTTTAAATCCTGATCAGTCTATAAATGCAGCAGTTTTCATTAATGTTAATGAATCTTGGTTAGCCACCCAAAGTATTGGATTGTATAAAAATATTAATGGTAATTTAGATTTTTATACTCCTCAAGGTCCTTATTCAAATACTGCTGGTAAAATTGTTGATAGAAATGGTGAAATTTGGATAGGAGGGGGCAGCATTACATCAACTGGAGGTGCTACCTTTAGTTTAAAAGGATATTACATTTTTAAAGATAATCAATGGATAAATTCATTAGATCAAAACTACCCTTATAATCCTCTGTATAGAGATTTTTATTATTTAACTCATGATAAAAAATCGAATGATATGTGGTTATCTGCCTATTATCAAGGAATACTTTGGTTAAGACAAAATGGAACTTATGAGTTTTTTGATGAACAGAATTCAAGTTTAACTTTGTCTACAGGGATGTATGTCTCGGGTTTAGTTACTGATGATAAATCCAATTTATGGGTGGCCAATTATTCATCTAATACTCCAATTTCTGTTCGCACTTCAGCAGGCGTATGGAAATCATTTTTTGCAGGAAATAATAATTTTTTAACTGACCCCTTTATAGATAATTCAGGAAATAAATGGTTTATTGTAAGAAGAAATAGTTCTGGCGGTTTATTAGTTTATAATGACAATAAAACTCCTTTAGATGAAAATGATGATCAATTTAGATTATTAAATACCAATCAAGGTACGGGAAATTTATTATCTAATAATGTTTTAGCAGCGGCTATTGATTTGGAAGGCAAAATTTGGGTAGGTACTGATAAAGGTTTAACCATTATTAATTCTCCTAATAATGTTTTTGCTGGTAGGCCATATGATGCTGCTCAAATAATAATTGGAACTGGAGATAATGCCGGCTATTTATTAGGAGCAGAGGTAATTACCTCTATTGTAATTGATGGTGGAAATAGAAAGTGGATAGGAACTAGAAATGGTTTATGGTTAGTAAGCGCAGATGGCTCTAAAATTTTACAATATTTCAATACTGAAAATAGTCCTTTAATTTCAAATAATATTTTAGAGTTAGGGATAAACGGAATAAGCGGTGAACTATTTATTTACACGGATAGAGGATTAATTTCATACAGGACTGATGGTACAGATGGTGCAGATGTTCACACCAATGTCAAAGTTTTTCCTAATCCAGTAAAAAATAATTATTCTGGATTAATTACTATAAGCGGTTTAGTTACTGATGCCAATGTTAAAATTACCGATATAAGCGGAAATTTAGTTTATGAAACTGTTGCAAATGGCGGAACTGCAACTTGGGATGGGAATAACTTTTCAGGGAGAAAAGCCTCATCCGGGGTTTACCTAATTTTTAGCTCCAATAATGATGGAACAGAAACTTTTATAACAAAATTATTAATAATTAGGGGAAATTAATTTTGTTAATAAAATCAAGGGCTATTGTATTAAGGTCCATTTCTTATGGTGATTCTGGTTTAATAACCCGTTTTTATACAGAAAATAACGGAATAGTTACTTTTTTAATAAAAGGCGCCAAAACGGGTAAAGGGAAAATTAAATCATCTCACTTACAAGCGCTGAACTTGGTCGAAATTGATTATATCTTTAAACAAAACACTAAATTTCAAATTTTAAAAGAATTAAAATGTGAGCCTGTTCTTCATGAAATTTTTTCTGATTTTAGAAAAAACATGGTGGCAACTTATATCTTAGAATTATTAAATAAAAATTTAAATGAGGAAGCACCTAATCAAGATTTATTTAATTTTATTTATAATTCAATTTTATACCTCGACCTTTTTCAGAACTCTTTAGCCAATTACCCCATCTATTTTTCTATTCGATTTACTCGTTTTTTAGGATTTTATCCTAAAGTGGATACTTATTACGAAAATTCGGTTTTTGATTTAGAGAACGGTATATTTATTCCAGAAAATGAAATAAATTATAAAATAACCAATTCTATTCAAGCCTATTGGATTTATATGTTTTCAATTGCAAGTATTGAAGAGCTGCCAGAATTTAAGTTGAATGGAGATTTTAGAAGAGAAATATTAGAACTTTTATTAAAGTATTACCGCCTACATACTCCAAATATGGATGATTTTAAATCATTGAATATTTTAACAGAAATGGTTTGAAACCACGCTGATTGCTCTGCGTGATTTCAATCTTCTCTGCTACCATCATCAGCCATTCTAACCATTTTAGGAGTAAATTTTGCAATAACATCAACCAAATCGGATTGAGCTGCCATTACATTTTCGATGTTTTTATAGGCCATTGGCGCTTCATCTAAACCCGCTCCAATTAAAGTTACTCCGTGTTCTTTTAAAACTTTTTTTAGGCTACCCCTTGCAATTGATTTGATGGCTTGGGTCCTACTCATTTGTCTTCCGGCTCCATGCGAAGCAGAATTGATGGAGTTATCTTTCCCTTTTCCTACCACTAGATAACCGGGGGCAGTCATAGAGCCTGGAATAAATCCAAGAACTCCCTCGGCAGCCGGAGTTGCACCTTTTCTATGCACAATCAGTTCTTCATTATTCCATTTTTCTTTCCAAGCAAAATTATGATGGTTTTCTACCTTAGCCATTACATGAGCTCCTATGGCATTAGTAATCCTTTTATGAATTATCTCATGGCAAGCTGAGGCATAATCTCCCGCTAAATTCATGGCTATCCAATATTCCTGACCCTCTGCAGAATTTAAATCTAAATAGGCTAGGTTCTTGGCCTCTGAAGGAAGTTTGCAAATTTCTTTAGCAATTTTGGTATAATGCCCAGCAATGGTAGCTCCTAAACCCCTAGATCCAGAGTGAGTTAACAAGCTTAAATATCTACCTGCTTTTATGTTTAGTAGCTTAGAATCTTTTTCAAATTCTATTATTCCAAATTCAACAAAATGATTGCCTCCACCTGATGTTCCCAATTGACCATACGCTTTATCTTTAAGGTTTTTGATTAAAGAATTTATGTTAAATTCATTTCGTTCTAAAATTTCATGGTCTGCTTTATCTTTCCCGTGCCACGCAGCACCAGCTCCAAAACGAGTCCAAGCTATCAATTCCCGTTTAAATTTTGGTTCATTATCGTAAAAGAAATTCTCATTAATGTCATAAATAGAAAGGGCCATTCTACATCCTATATCAACCCCAACTCCATAAGGTATAATGCTATTTTTTGTTGCCAAAACCCCACCAATAGGTAGCCCATAACCTTGATGCGCATCAGGCATTAAAGCTCCTCCAACTGTAATGGGTAACCTCATAGCAATATCCATTTGTTTTTTGGCACCTTCTTCAATTTGTTCTGCACCAAAAATTTCATAAAATTGATTTGCTGGTTTTAATTCAATTTCTTTTTCTGACATTTCGTGTTCTACTAATGATTTAAAAAGTATGGAAAAAATTTCATCATTCTTAAATTTTTCTGGAGACAAAATAAATTCATTTAAAATTTCAATGGTCTTTTCTTTTGAAGAATTCACTAATATTTGGTTAGCAATTTCTAATGCCAATTTAAATGATTTATTTTCTTTGAAACCTAGATTTATTAAGTCATTTCCATTTATTCTTTCCATCTTTTTTTTATTTGTTATTAATAAATAATTCTTTTAATTGATCTAAAGCCGAAGAGTTTCCCGAAATCGAAAGTGAATTTATTTTCTCTGATATTTTTTCAACAAATTCCATTTCTTTTAATTTATATAACATATGGTTATCCTCCATTAATTTAGCTGTATTCAATAAACTTCTGGTTGAGGCAGTTTCCTCTCTTCTTAATATTATATTAGCTTGTGCTTTTTTTTCCGCTATTATTACCTGATTCATTATATCTTTTATCTCACCAGATATAATAATATCTTTTATTCCGCATTCAAATATGCTTAATCCCATTTCTTTAAATGATTCAGCTAAATAACTTTTTATACTTTCAGAAATGGATTTCTTTTTCTCTAAGAGCTCATCAAATGTTAATAATGAAACAAATTCACGCAAGGCTAACTGAAACATTATATAAACTTGTTTATCAAACTCTTTTAAGTTAGAAACTACTTTTAAAATATCTACAATTTGATATTGAGCTACAAAGTTTAACCTCAAGGCTATTTTATCTTTGCTTAATATTTCTTGTCCACTAAGATCCAATTGAGTAATTCTCATATCAGCCTTAAAAATCCCTAAATTAATGTGGTTTTTGAAAAAATGGTAATTCCCAGGATCTAGTACTTTATTTAGTTTTCCATCTACAAATAGTACTCCTTTTTCATATGGACCTATTGAGTAAGTTCTAATGTAAGGCGCAAGGAATTCTGATAATAAAATATTTTTATCTTCTATTGCCTCAGTTTCAAGAACAGAAATATTAATTATTTTAAATTTATATTTCTCAACATCCTTCCAAAAGAAATACCTTCCTTGATTTAATACATTAATAAGAAGGTTATTTTCAAAATGTAATGCAATTTCGCCTGTTCTAACCTCAATTAAATGAATCTGATTATTAAACACTGTATTTTTATTTAAGAGATCCAAATCTAATTTCGTTTTTATTTCTTGGTTTATATTTAAAACTTCAACCATTTTATTACCCAAAATTAAATGAGTTCCCTCATTTAGTATTGTTATTAATTTACCATTTTCAGATACAATTGCTTTTTCAAAAGCATTAATTTTTATAATTTTCATAAATATATTTTTTAAGGTTAAGAGATTAATTGATTCAAAAATTTCTTATGGAATTTAATTTGAGAATTAGCCTCCCAATAAGGTTTATTAAAGATTCTTTCTAAAGCTTATTTTTCACTAATTCGGTATCCATTTTATTCAATAATTAATTTTTATAATAAATTAATTAATCTCTTTGTCGTTTTATGTAAGCCGACAGCTTTTGGTACTCTCTGCCATTGAGAAATTCTAACAAATGTTAGAAGCAGGATTCGAACCTGCAATCATGTGGTGTTTTAATCTTAAACTATCCTAAACGGAATTGGACTTGAACCAATATCTCCAGTTGCTGAATTTAAATTTTGTAGAAATGCAGGATGTAATTTGTTATTAACTATTACACTTTGGATTTTTTATTCCAACTCAAGGCAAATCCCATTATTTAAATACATTTTGCAATGAATAATTTAAATTCTATTGCTCAATTGTTTAAAACAACATTACAAAGGTAAATTGAAACTGCGCAAGGGATTTGCGCAATAATTTTTATTCGATTTTTATTTTATTTTATTAATTATTTGATTGAAAATCAATTATATATTTTTATATGTAATTAAATTTTTTTTAATTACGCATTTATATTGCGTAATAATTTTATTAATTTGAATATGTCTTTAAATAAATTAGCACTAATTCGATATAAAACTATTGACAAATGTTTACAGAATCGTCATCGAAAATGGACTTTAGAAGATCTTATAGAGGCTTGTTCGCGTGCATTGTTTGAATATGAAGGAATTTCTAATGGTATAGCTAAAAGAACCATTCAGCTTGATATTCAAAATATGAGGAGTGATAAATTGGGTTATAATGCTCCTATTATTGTGATTGATAAAAAGTTTTATACCTATGAAGATCCTAATTATAGCATTACCAATTCTCCAATAACTAATCAAGATTTAGATCAAATTTTTGATGTTATTAGTGTTTTAAAACAATTTAAAGGCTTCCTGTTTTTTAATGATTTTGATGAGATTTTGGCGAAGCTTGAAGATAAAATTTATAAAGAAAAACATAATGGACACTCTTTTATAGATTTTGAGACCAATAATTTACTAAAAGGAATTTCTTATATAGATCCAATATATAAAGCAATTATTAATCAATGCGTTTTAGAAATTACCTATCAATCTTTTAAAGCAAGATCTTCAAGTGTTTTTCAAGCATCACCCTATTTACTCAAAGAATATAGAAACCGTTGGTTTGTTTTATTAAAAACCTCAGATAATTCGGATAAACCAATGATTTTAGCCCTAGATAGGATTATTAGCATAAATGAAAAGCCTAAACTGGAATTTATTTATCCTAATTTTTCCGTAGATACTTATTTTAATAATGTAATTGGAGTTACTAAAGAATTTGGCCAAAAGGAAATTAATGTGATTTTATGGGCAAATAAAATTGCAGCACCTTATATTATTACAAAACCTTTTCACCACAGTCAAATTATTTTAAAAGAAGAAGAAGGAACGATTATTTTTTCTATTGATGTTGTTTGGAATTTTGAACTCGAAAAGGAGATCTTAGCGTTTGGTGAACAGATTAAGGTTTTAGCTCCCAATAATCTAATTCGAATTATAAAAAGAAGATTGAAGAAAAGTTTAGAGAATTATTCTAAATGATAAAATAAAAAAAGGGAAGTTTTTGAGCTTCCCTTTTAGTACCCCGATCAGGATTCGAACCTGAGACCGACGGTTTAGAAAACCGTTGCTCTATCCAGCTGAGCTATCGAGGCATTTTATGCAAAAATAAGACTTTGATTTTAATTTTCAAATTCCTATTCATTAAAAAGCCCTCTTAAATTTTAAGAAGGCTTTGTCGGGGAGACAGGATTCGAACCTGCGACCCTCTGGTCCCAAACCAGATGCGCTACCGGACTGCGCTACTCCCCGCCTTGATTTGCGATAATTTGCTTTTTCAAAGGACTGCAAAAGTAAGGCTTTTTCTGTTATTTCAAATATTTTTTATAAAATTTTTTTAACTAATTGATTTTCAATTTCTAAATTTTAAGCTAAAGGTATTCAAAATGGCCTTTTCTTTTTTTAATTAAATCATTATTAACAAGTTTAGGGGTTTAATGCTAAAAAAAAAAGCATCTATTAATTAATAGATGCCTTATTAAATATTTTGAAAATCTTATGCCATCGTCGTGTAAACGGCCGTTACATCGTCGTCATCTTCAATTAAATCTATTAAAGCATTGACCTCTTCTTGTTCTTCTTCACTTAATTCAACAGCCGCTTTTGGTTCTCTTACTAATTGAGCATTAATAATATTTAATCCTTTTTCTTCTAAACCGTGCTGCATTCTGCCAAAATCTTCAAAGCTAGTGGTAATATAAATGCCATCCTCATCAGTTTCGATTTCTTGAGCTCCTAAATCAATTAAATCTAATTCAATATCGTCCAAATTAATATTGGTAGATTCAATTTTAAATGAACCAAAATGATCAAATAAAAATTCCATTGAGCCTTTAACACCTAAGGCCCCACCTTTTTTATTAAAATAACTTCTGATATTAGCAACTGTTCTGGTTGGATTATTCGTTGCGGTCTCTATCATAAACCCTATACTATGCGGACCTTTTCCTTCATATAAAACTTCTTCAAAATCACCTTCCTCTTTATTTACGGCCCTTTTAATTGCGTTATCTACATTGGTTTTTGGCATATTAACCGATTTTGCTTTAGCAATAACCATTCTCAAACGCGGATTTAAATCAGGGTCAGGACCTCCAAATTTTACAGCAATTGCAATCTCTTTTCCAATTTTTGTAAAGGCTTTACTCATTTTGGCATAACGAGCAAACATTTTATGTTTACGCTTTTCAAATATCCTTCCCATGATCCTATTTATTTTAAGTTAACGCAAAATTAAGAATTTAAGTTTTTTCTGAAAAACTCAAATTAACATTTTTTAATTTAAAATCTTCTTATTTATCTTTCCCCAAAAAATGAGTACTATTAAAAACGGCCCCTCGGTTTCTAATGCTCTTAATGCATTAAATAAAGATTTTTATAATTCTTGGATAGATTTTACTAATAAATATGGTAAAAACTTTTTTTATGGCAAAGCACTTTTTTGCGCTGATGCCGAATGGGTCGATTACTTTTTAATGTCAAGACCTCACACTCAATTTAGATCTAATACTTATAAGTTTCTTTCAGGTTTTATTCCTGGAGCGCCGGGGATTTTATTTAAAGAAGGAGAGCCTTGGCAAAAAACACTGAAGGCTACAATGCCAGTATTTACAAAGGCTAATATTGATCAATATATTCAATTCATATTTAAAAAGTCAGAATCTTTTTTCAATGATTTAAGTTCTTCGAATAGTGGAAATAATGATTTGTTTGATGATATTTCTAATTTAGGTATTTCTTTAATTGCTCCTCTAGGTTTTGGTCTCGATTTAAATATTAAAGAACATCAAAAAATAATGAATATTCTTAAGGAATATAAACTTACTACCATGAACACAGATGTTCGTCTAGACGGCTTCGGTTTTGATCCTAAAATTTTGTTTAAATTATTTAAGATAATAAAATTTAGAAATAAATTAAAAAAACAGGTAAATGATCTTAAAACAACCTTAAATCAAATAATTAATTCAGGCTATTTTAATGATTCAAGCTTTAAAAATTGGGTAAATTTATTATTGGAGTCAGATTTTGACTTAGATGAATTAACAAATGAAATTAATCATATTTATGGTGCCTATACAGCTATAGATTATATTGTTTTTATGGGTATTATTGAATTGTCTAAACATCCTGAATGGTTAACAAAGCTAAAAAATGAAGCCTCTATTGCTCAGTCTCCAGACTTTATTTTATCTCGCGAAAATTTAAGTCAGTTTCCTCATTTAAAGGCTTTTATGAATGAAGTCCTAAGGTATTATCCTGTTGCTATTGCTGTTGGAAGAAAATTAGGTGAAGATTTAGTAATGGGTAATACTCAAATTAAAAAAGGAACTGAAGTTATTTTGTCTATTCAAACCTTGCATCATCATCCTGATTATTGGGAAAACCCTAAAGAATTCAATCCCGCAAGGTGGATAAACCCTAAACACGAACCCAAAGCTTTTATCCCATTTTTAGATGGGCCTAGGCAATGCATTGGTAAACATTTAGCCGAAATTCATTTCATAGGTGTTTTCCTCGCTTATCTTAATTCTAATCCAATAATACCTGATTACTCAAAATTGAAAATAGGAAACTATATGATACCTCGTCCAATGTTTAAAGTTCCCTATAAATTTGATTTTAAATAATTGAATTCTTGAAACTTTGCACTTATTAGCAATAATTTCTTTTGAAATATTGAAAATAGATTTAATTTTGGTTTGTTAAGCAGGAAATAGAATTAAAAATTAATTAATATTAGTTTTTAATTAAAACAAAATGAGTTTAGTATTTAAATCCTCTAATGTTTAAACCATTATGGGGAGTATTGTAATTGTTTATTTTGATGCTGCATCAGGCCACCGCTCGGCAGCCTTTGCACTCCAAAAGGCTTTGATAAATCAATCCGATCAAAATGAGGTGCACGTCGTAAACCTCCCCGAAATACTTGCGCCATTACCTTGGTTTCATTTTATAGTTAAAACGGGTATTTCTGTTTTTAATGATGCGGTTAAAAAAGATAAATTTTTAGATTTAGGTGGTTTAATCAATCTTTCTTTATTGTTTACTAATTTGGTTAGATTCAGGGGTATTCAAAAAATATCTTCTTTTTGGAAAAGGATTAATCCTGATATTATTATTTCCGTTACACCAATGTATAATCCGGTGCTTTACAAAAGTGCCTTATTAATAAATTCTAATTTAAAATATTTTACCGTTCCGGTTGATTTTCAAGAAAGGAAACGCAACTATTGGTTTAATAAAAATCTTCCAATTAATTATATTCTTGGTACTGAATATTTATTCCAAAGAGCGAATTATTTAAATATTAATCCAAATAGTATTTTTAAAGTAAATGGAATGATTCAAAATCCTGATTCTTATTCTGATTTTACTCATTCTGTTAATTCAGAAGAAAAAAGTCAACTTAATCCAAACCTTAAAACAATTTTTCTAAGTTTTGGCGGACAAGGAACCCAGCAAGTTTATAGAATTGCAAAATTAATTGCTGAGCGTAAATTAAAATATAATTTAATCATAATGTGTGGTAAAAATCAAACATTATTTAATTCAGTTTCGAAAATTAAATTTTCTTATCCAGTAATACTTAAATCTTATACTAAAGAAACCCCAATAGCTTATATTCAATTATCTGATATCGTAATTGGAAAACCGGGTGCAATGACAATTGCAGAATCTATTATATGTAAAAAACCAATTATTTGTTTAAAAAGTACTGGTCTTAGATTAGTTCAAAAAGACAATGAAAAATGGTTATTGGATAATAATGTTGGTTTAATTGCTAAATCTGACAAAGAAATAATTTCTTGTTTAAGAAAACTAGATAAGGAATATTCTTTTTATTTAAGTCAAATTTCTTCTTTTAATAATAACTCAATTTTTGAATCTATTGATATAATTTTACAAACTTTAAATAACAAAAAAAATGCTTCCCTCAAGTCCCAATTCAGCAAGCACGAATTCTCAAGCTCAAACTAGCCAAGAAACTATAAAAAATTGGCCTAATCCAAATTTTATAGACTTAAATATTCATGATTTACCTCATGATTACTCAAGTATTGAATGGTGGTATCAGAATGCGCATTTAAAAGGTTCTAATGGAAAAAATTATTCGTTTTTTTCTAGTTTTTTTAGATTAGCTATCGGAAAAAAAGAGAATTCAAATGATTTTAATTTTGCTCATTCTTTAACCTGGGCATTTATTGATGAAACGGATAAAAAATATTGGCCAGTTTCTTTTCTTAGTTCTTCAGCTCCTTACGTAGGATTAAAAACTATTGAAAATGGCGATAATAAACGAGATGAACTTTTACAAAATGCAGTAAAAGAAATCTTCGAAAAAAATACCGTACCTCTTCCCGATAAAATTTTTAAGAATGAACCTGAATTAGCTAATGATCAACTGCATTTAAAATATGACAGAAACATATTTTACAAAGATAATAATGGCCATTACCACTTAGAATTGCATAATGAAGAAAAAGCTTTAACTCTCAAATTAAAATTTGAACCCCAAATGTCACCGGTAAGACATGGAGACAATGGGGAGGTTAAAGGAACCGCTGGTGAAGATATGTTTTATTATTTTATTCCAATGAATAAAGTAAGCGGAACATTAAATATTAATGAAGATTTAATCGAGTTAGAGGGAACTGGCTGGTACGATCACGAATTTGCAAAAGAGAAAAAATCCATTCCTGGTGAGGATTACGAAGTTGATTTATTGCATGATATTGCTTGGAATTGGGTTTCTCTTCAATTAGATAATGGCTCCCAATTATCTGCCTATGATTTATTTGACGTTACAAATAATAATGAAAGCGCTGGAAAATGGGCAGTATATGCTAAATCAAAAGATGAAACCATACATCCAACCGGATTTGATTTTATTCCCCAAGAATACTGGACTAGTTCAAGAACCTTTACTAAATATCCTATTTCTTGGAAATTATCTTTACCTGAACATGGCATTGATTTAAATATTAAAGCTGTTTTTGAAAAGCAAGAGTTTATAACCTTAATTTCTGAACCTGCCTTTTGGGAAGGTAAAATTCTAGCAGAAGGTACTGTAAATGGTAAACCTGTTTCTGGTAAAGGATTTATTGAAATTAGTGGTTTTGGAAATGTCCGTAAAATGGAAGATTTTTTCAAAGCGGTTACTAAAGAAACGCGTAAAGCAATTAATAAATTACTCCCATTGAATCCTACTGATGAGGAGTTTATTAATTTAGTAGCTTCTATGGATAGAGCCCATTTTTTAAATGGTCTTGATAAAGAACAATTTGTTAATAAAATAATTGTTCCAATACGCGAAATTATTGACAGAGGAGGAAAATGTTGGAGATCTTATGCAGCTTTAGCTTGTATTGATGCTGTTGGCGGAGATTCACAACCATTTATGGATTGGTTAGTTTGGCCTGAATTATTGCATACAGGTTCTCTAATAATTGATGATGTACAAGATAAATCTGAAATTAGAAGGGGAGGACCAGCTTGCCATATCACCCATGGTGAAGCTATTGCTATTAATGCGGGTAATGCTTGTTATTTCTTAGGTCAAGTTTTATTGTTAGATGATCGTTTACCTATTAATAAAAAATTAAAGGTTTATGAATTGTATTTTGAAACCATGAGGTCCGCTCACGCCGGACAAGCAATGGATATTTCTAGCTTTTCAACTTTAATTCCAGATATAATTAGAAATGGTAATGTAGAAGAGCTTGAAAAAAGAGTTTTATCGGTACATAGACTAAAATCAGCGGTTCCTGCTAGTATGTTAGCACGTTTAGGAGCCATTAAAGGTGATGGTACCGAAGATCAAATAAATGCTTTAGGCGATTTCTTTGAGTCTTTAGGTTTGGCATTCCAAATTATTGATGATGTGCTCAATTTAAAAGGATTTGAAAAAGATTTAAAAGATAAAGGCGAAGATATTACTGCAGGTAAAATTACAATGCCTGTTGTAAAAGCATTTGGAAAATTAGATCAAGAAAAAAGGCAGTGGTTATGGGATAAATTAGAAATGAAATCATCCGATATTAACCACAAAAAAGAAGTTATTGATTTATTAAATCAATGCGGTGCAATCGATGATTGCCAGAAACATGCCGAAGATTTAATAGAGAATAATTGGTCTAAAATGGATCACCTTATTCCTGATTCTGATGTAAAAATAAAACTAAGAGCCTTTTCTAAGTATGTTCTTAATAGACATTATTAATATTTCACCTGAGCAAGTGTGGGGAATATTTCCACGCTTGCTTGGTTTAGTTTTTCTTATTGCATTTTCTCAGCTTTTTCCTCAAATGTACGCTCTTGGAGGAGAAAATGGAATTAACCCAATTTCTGATAAGTTAAAAGCAATTAAAACAGATTTTCCGGGTTTAAAAAAATATATTTTATTTCCAGGTGTTCAATGGCTCGGTAGTAAAAATATTCATTTAACTTTTTATGCCCTTGCGGGATGTTTAAGCTCGGCTTATATCATTGTTGGCGGTCCTTACACTAGCATAGCTTTTCTATTATGTTGGTTTTTATATTTAAGTTTTGATTTAGTAGCAGGCTTAAGTTATCCTTGGGATTCTTTATTATTGGAAGCTGGATTTTTATGTGTTTTTTTACCTAGCCTTATTTTTATTGGAGATAATTTCTTAATCTCAGAATTACCTCATCCTGCCATATCTTTTTTAATAAGATTATTATTATTTAGAGTAATTTTTGGTTTTGGTAAATTTAAATTTATTGGTTCATCCCTTCATGATATTGGCTATTTTAAAGCGTTTTTAACTAATATTCCCTTAGGCACAAGATTAACTTTATGGGTAAATCAATTTCCCCTAAAATTCTTTTATGTTTTTTCTATCATTACTTTTTTAGTTGAAATTGTAAGCCCATTTTTTATTTTTATACCAAATGAACTAAGATTAATTCCATTTTTTTCCATTATTTTATTAATGATTGGGATACAAGTTTTAAGTAATTTCGGTTTTTTTAATTTGTTAACAATTGTTTGTTGTATTCCACTATTAGATATCCATTCAAGCATTTTTGATTTAAATTCAACTTATATCATAGGAACAACTTATAATTTATTATTATTTATAGTTGCTCTCATTCTATTTATTTTTGGAATGGTCAATTTCCCTTTCAATACTTGGTGTTCTTTTACTTGGCCATACTGGCCTTCTGCTCTTCAACTAAAGGGAGCTGTTCCGAAATTTTTGGTTTCATCCATCCGTTTTTTTTCAAAACTAAGAATATCCCATTCTTACGGAGTTTTTCCTAAAAAAGCTGGACCACCATTTAAGCCAGTATTACTAATAAAAGGAAGTAATGATGGTATTGAATGGAAGACCTATAACTATAAATATTTACCTAGTTCGGAAGATACTCCCATGCCTCGGTTAGCGCCTTATCATCCGCGATTAGACCATGCCTTATTTTATGAACCAATAGGAGTAAATGATTCCGATTATTTATGGTCGGCCTTAGGAGCAAATAGACCCCATGATTTTTGCCGATATTCAGGCACAGAAATTATCCTGCAAAGAATTTTAGAAGGAAATAAAACAGTATTAAAATTATTTAGAAATAATCCTTTTGATTCAGCACCCAAATATGTAAAAGCTGACATTTATAGAGCAAAATTAAATCCACTAAACATTGCTCTTAAAACAGGTAAAAATTATTCAATCGAGTTTGTTGAAAACCAAATTCCTCAAAGACAATTAAGCCCTGATTTCCATAAAATTCGTAAGGTTACGCCTGCTTTATACCATTGGGATGCATATTTTTGGAGAATAGAGACTGAGGAGTTTAAAACCTTAAAAAAGATTGCAAAAAATGCTGATTTAAATGAAACTATTCAGTATATTAATTCTTTATCTGATATTAGTGTAAAAGAGCTTTATGAATTTATTAATCAATTGGATATTAATAATTCATTCGATACCATTCCATCTATTTACAATCAATTTGTTAATGATAGTTCTGAATTAAAATTGGTACAATTAGAATCGGTTTGGAATCGCCTAAATTTTGCTTTAGCTGAGCGATTGATGCCATTTTACCTTAATGCTAAAAAGGTAAACTTTCCTTATGATAATTTCTTTATTTACGGATTATTTATCCAATTTATTAGTGGAAAAGGTTTTGATACTTATGCAGAGCTATTTAACAACCCCAATTTATGGGAGAAAATAGAAGGCTTTGATCAAAATAAAGCTTTTTATTATAATTCAGTTTTTAGATATCCAACAGTATTAAATCATTCTCGTAAATTTTTGTGGACTGCCATAACAAGAGGAAATGAGGTTCAGGATATTGTACCTGGTTTTTCAAGATTAGGCGATTTTTTGAAGGATCAATTTAAGGATTTACGAAATCCTTTATGGCCCGAACTTTCTAAAGATCCTAAAACTGGAGAGTGGACAGTTAAAGAGAAATATTAATTTATTAATCGTTTTTTTTTCTCTTCTTTGCAGCTATATGGATCCTATTTTATCGTTTATTATCAATAAAATTAATTTTGAATTATCTAAAATTAAAGCGGTTGTTCAATTATTAAACGATGGAGCTACCATTCCTTTTATTGCGCGCTATCGGAAAGAACAAACGGGTAGTTTAGATGAGGTTGAAATTTCTTCCATTGAAAAGGAATGGAGAAAAGCCAAAGAATTTGTTAAAAGAAAAGAATTTGTTTTGTCTTCAATTTCTGATCAAGGACAATTAACAACTGAATTAGAAGATAAAATCATTAAATGTTTAAATGAGGAAGAATTAGAAGACATTTATTTACCATTTAAACCAAAGCGTAAAACTCGCGCAAGCAAAGCAAAAGAATTGGGGTTAGAGCCTTTAGCCAAACAAATAATGACTCAAACCAATTTAGATCCAGAAGTTTTGGCAAAAAAATACATTAATGCTGAGGTAAAGGATGAAGAATTCGCTTTATCTGGAGCTCGAGATATAATTGCCGAATGGATTAGCGAAAATGCTAATTTAAGGTCATCCATACGTAACTTATTTAAAAAAGAAGCTTTTATCGTTTCTAAATTAAATAAAAAAGCAGAAAATGACGAATCAACTTCTTTATATAAAGATTATTTTGATTTTGAAGAATCAATTAATAAAATTCAAGCCCATCGAGTTTTAGCTATTTTCAGAGCAGAAAATGCTGGGATTTTAAAGGTAAAAATTAGCATAAATGAAGAAAAAGCCATAGCCATTATGGATAAATTCTTTGTTAAGTCAGATAATTTATGTTCAAAACAAGTTCAAAAAGCAATCGATGATTCTTTTGATCGATTATTGGCTCCTTCAATTGAAAGTGAAATTCGCGCAAGCTTAAAAGAAAAATCAGATTTAAATTCCATTAAAGTTTTTGCTGAAAATTTATCTCAATTATTATTTGAACCGCCTTATCTAGCTCATGAAATGATAATGGGTATTGATCCAGGAATTAGAACTGGTTCTAAGGCTGTAATACTTAATAATAATGGCGATTTACAAGAATTTTTTACATTATTTATTTTTAATGATTCAAACAAAAAATCAGAGGCAAATAATTTAATTAATGGAATATTCAAAAAATATAAAATTAAAACTATAGCAATAGGAAATGGAACGGGTGGAAGAGACACTTATGATTGGATTCAATCTTTACAAATTCCTGAATTAGATATTTTTTTAGTTAATGAAGCTGGGGCAAGTATTTACTCTGCTTCAGAAGTTGCTCGTGAAGAATTTCCTGATTTAGATTTAACATATCGAGGAGCAGTTTCTATTGCCCGAAGGTTATTAGACCCTTTGTCTGAATTAGTTAAAATTGACCCTAAATCAATAGGGGTGGGGCAATATCAGCATGATGTTAATCAAAATTTATTAAAAGAGAATCTAGATCAAACCGTAATTTCTGTAGTTAATAGGGTAGGAGTTAATTTAAATACAGCTTCTAAACATTTATTGCAATATGTATCTGGTATTGGACCTGTACTTGCAAAAAATATTATCAATTATAGATCAGAAAAAGGTAAAATAAAAAACAGAAAGGAACTTCTAAAAGTTAAAGGTTTAGGCCCTAAAGCTTTTGAACAGGCTGCGGGTTTCTTGCGTATTCCTGAATCTGACCAACAATTGGATAATAGCTCTGTTCACCCTGAACGTTATGATTTAGTGCAAAAAATTGCCGAAGATTTGGGTGTTAATATCAAAAATCTTATTGGTAACCAAGAGTTGATCTCAAAAATTAATCTTCAAAATTATATTCAAAGCGACCTCGGACTACCCACTCTTACGGATATTGTTAACGAATTAAAAAAGCCAGGAAGAGATCCAAGAGGTGAAAAGAATAATTTTAAATATAATGATGCCATTAAAGAAATTACCGATCTAAAAGTTGGAATGGTATTAGAAGGTATTGTTAATAACATTGCGGCATTTGGCGCTTTTGTTGATTTAGGAATCAAAGAAAATGGGTTGATTCATGTTTCTCAAATTTCGAATCAATTTATCAGTAATCCCGCTCAAATTTTAAAATTAAATCAAATTGTAAAAGTAAAAATTTTAGAAATTGATTTGCCTAGAAAGAGAATTTCACTTTCAATGAAAGACTTATAAAATTACGCTAATATTACATTATTAGCCCTATTAATCTTTATTAAGCATTAAATTTGTCCCATGATTAATTTGTTCAATTCGCCTTTAAATCGTTTCAGAACTATTGCTTTTTTAGAGGGACTTTCATTCATCTTGATATTTATAACCATGGTTCTTAAATATAAATTTGATATGCCTAAACCGAATTATTATGTTGGTTTAGCCCATGGAATTTTATTTGTAACCTATGTATTTTTATTAATTCAAGTTAAAATTGAATATCAATGGAGCTGGAAAAAATCGATTTTAGCATTTTTAGCCTCTTTAATTCCATTCGGAACTTTCATTGCAGATAAAAAAATATTTAATTCTAATCCGAATTAAACTAAATTTATTTTATTCATTTAATCAAAATTCAAAGGGCTTTTAAAAAACATCCCTTGCGGGAAATTTATTTTATTTGATATTGTTTTCAGGGCTATTTTATTTTACATAAAATTTAACTCTGAAAACTATGAAAACATTCACATTAAAAGGCATTGCCTTTATTATTTTTTATTTTTCTATCCATTTTTTTTCTTACTCCCAAACCCATTTAGATATTTCTGTGGGTGTAAGCTCAGTAAAACATAAATTAGATTTTATTGGTGATTATCATCAAAATTATTTTAGAGTAAATCCAATTAAGGTAAGGCCTTCATCAAGTATTAACTTAGGTTTAAAGCATGATGTTGGCCCTAATTTTAGTCTATTAGCTTTTTTACGAATTACCAATTTTCGAATTGATTTTAACGAATCTGATTTTTTTATTAATGAATCTAAAAAACCGGCTACCCTTATCAATGCTAATTTCGAAGGGTTTAATAATAGTTCTATTTTTGTAGGACCTTCATTTAATATTCCCTTAAATAGTTATTTTAATTTTTCTTTTTATCCCCTTGCGGGATTAACCATTAACCAAAGTCCAGAGGTTTATTTTTTATATTATGATAATACCAAAATAACCGATTATAAGCAGCATGCTGAAAAAGTAAGCACTTTAACCGCAATACTTGGCAGTAAATTAAATTATCAAGTTGATGATTATTTTTCTGTAAATGTTTTTGCGGATTATCATTTTAATAAAGTATTTCATGGTAAAGTGAATTATGAAATGGAGCGAAAAATCCCGCAAGGAAAAATTATTGAATATAATTTAAATTCTGCCACTTTTGGTTTAGGTTTTAGTTATTGTTTTTCATGCAGATAGATTCTGAAAAAATGAGGTTAAGCATTTAGTGAAATGAAAGGTTCTATTAAAAGAAGGGGAAAAACTACAAGAGTTAGATTCAGAAAAAATTAATTGATTTTTTTGATTTCTTTACACGGGTTACCATAAGCAATAACACCTGCTTGAATAGATTTTGTAACCACAGAACCAGCTCCAATAATAGAACCTTCACCAATTTCTACACCGGGTAGTATTATACTAGAGCCACCAATCCATGAATTAGAATGGATTTTCACTGGATTGCTCATAGTAGTGTATGAACCATCCTTGTTTATTCTTTCAGTCGTTTTAATAGGATGATAAGAAGTAAATATTTGAACTCCTGGCCCAATTAAAACCTGATCACCAATTTCTATGTAATTATTATCAATAAAGCTGCAATTTCGTCCTATAAAACATTGTTTTCCAATACTTATAAACTGACCGAAATCTACATAAAACGGATTTTCAATAAAACTATTATCGCCTAATTTTTTTAATAGTTTTGTAAGGATTTGTATAGCTTTTTCATCATTGGGAAGAGCAAATGAATTGAATTGGGCGTTTAAAATTCGAGCTTTTTGGTAAATTTCCATTAATTCAGGATCGCGGCTATTATAGCTTAATCCTGATAACATTTTGTTTTTTTCATTCATTGGTGAATACTTTTTACGATTTTAACACGTTTAAAGGGAAAATGATAATGAAATATTACTATTTTATAATTATTTCAACTTGTTTAATCTCATGTACATTAAATGATAAAAATAATGTAAAAACGAATCATGAGACCGTTTATCCAGATTTTGATCACATGGATACCTTTGTTTTATCGTTTAATTCTGGAAATACTCACCCTGATTTCTTTGAATCTATAAATTTAATAATCACAGAAGATACCTTTATTTATTCGCATCATAATAAGGGAAAAACTAAATTTTTTAAAGGCTCCCCTGGACTTGAAATCTGGGATAAAATTCAACCTAGACAAGAACTTTATAAACTAGGGGAGGATTTGAATTCATTACCTACTGGATCACCTTCAATGCAGCTTGAATATGTGATGGATGACACTATTTTTTACTTTAATTTTTACAGTTTTAATGAAGAACAAATTAAAATCATTAAACCATTTAACAAATGGACTAGTGAATTAAATTTACCTGGTTTCCCGGTTTTTGATTAGTTTTAAATTTTTAATTCCTCATTATGAATTTAAATGCAATCAAAGGTTTTCAGCAATTGATTTCAGCTCCAGCCAAAAGAGCACTTGAAAACGCCCAAATCAGAACGCTTGAAGATTTATCTAAATTTTCTGAAAATGAATTATTAGCCTTACATGGTATTGGAAAAAGTAGTATTCCAAAATTTAAAGAATTTTTAAAATCTGAAGGTTTAACTTTTAAATCATAAAATGAATACTATGAAAGAAATTGTTGAATATTATTATTCAGGTAAATTTGATGATTTCAATAAATATTTGAATGATGAAATTACTTGGACTTCTCATAAAATGCCCAATGTTCAACTAAAGAATAAAGAAGAAGTATGCCATTTTCTTTATAATTCTCCTTTTGAACGTTTCACTTTTGAAAACACCAATTTTATCCAAGATGAAAATAGATTGGTGGTTGAAGGAATTTGCAGCTACCTGAATAGAGAAGCTAAAAAAGTAGAAAATTTTTATTGTGATATTTTTACTTTTAATGGGAATAAAATCGTAAAAGTTTCTTCCTATTTTATCTAGTTATTTAAAAACGTAATTTAAAAATGCACTAAGTAGGTAGAAATTATTTGTTAAGTTAAGATCTAAGCTAAAATGATTTTTTAGCCTTAGAAACTTAAATTTTGTAAAAAGAGACCGAATAAATTCAAGCCTAAACAAAAAATGCCTCGTATTTGTGATACGGGGCATTTGATTTTTGCGGAGAGGGCGGGATTCGAACCCGCGGTACCCTTTTGGGGTACGACGGTTTAGCAAACCGTTCCTTTCGGCCTCTCAGGCACCTCTCCTTATTTTTAAGGACTGCAAAAATAAAGATTCTATGTTAATTTCATAATTTTATTTAAAAAAAAATATTTGATAAAAAAATTTGCTTTTATTTGATGCATCCATTAGGTTTAAATAGTTTTTTATATAAAAGAAATGAACGATAATTCAAAGTATAAGTTTCGTAATATCAAAGTGTTCGGCTCAACTGAATGGTTGGCTAATAATGAAAAAAATTACCGTCAAGTTTTTGATGAGTCAGAATGCTCCTATGTTTATTGCGAAGTTTCCATTTTTAATAAGCTTTTTGATGAGGAAGATTGGGATTTAAAAATGGAATTAAAATGTTTTGGTGCTGATAATAAAGAAATCTGCTCTCTAAATTGTGATAGAAAAGTTAAGAAAGAAGATAATATTGTTTATGTGCGCGAAGGTTGGGGGGTAAAGGAACAAGGTATTTATTGGAAAAGGGGAGCATATAAATGGGAAGCACATATTGATGGTAAATTCATAGCTGAAAAACATTTTTACATTGTTAAAGATGGCATGGTAACCAAAGATTCTAACCCTTATTTTCAAATTGATTCTATCAAATTATATGAGGGGCCAGATTCTAATGTAAAACCTAAAGAACGTAAATTTTTCAAAACCTTTTTAGGATCAGATACCCGTTACATTTGGTGTGAGTTTACTGCGTCTAATCTGATAAAAAAGTATGATTATTGGCCATCTGAACTAATTTTTCAATTCAAAACCCATACTGGTCAATTGATAGGTAGAATTGAGAAATTATTATTTGTATACCCTCAGGATGAAAAAATTGTTTGTACCGTAGGCTGGGGAGCTGAAAATAGAGGTACTTGGGCCAATGATGAATATTTTATAGATGTTATTTTTATGGATAGGCTTATTGCCGTTGTTCCATTTAAAGTAGCCTATGATTATGAAGAAGCTGAGGATTCTGATTTTACTGCTTTTTCACCATATATTGGTTTACCTGCTCCAAAAGAGAAAAAATCTGATGAAGCCCCTGAATCCAAATCGGAAGAAAGTTTGGATGAGGTTATGAAAGAATTTACCGATCTCATCGGATTGGATACTATTAAACGAAGGGTAAAAGAATATACTTCATACCTTAATTTTATTAAATTAAGACGTCAGCGTGGATTAAAAGATACCGATAAGGTCTTTTTGCATGCCGTATTTAAAGGAAATCCGGGTACAGGAAAAACCACCGTAGCACGTATGTTAGGTAAAATCTACAAACATATGGGCTTACTTTCTAAAGGACATGTTCATGAAGTAGATCGTGGAGATTTAGTTGCTGAATATATCGGACAAACTGCACCTAAAACCAAAGAAGCCATTAAAAAAGCTAGAGGTGGAATACTTTTTATTGATGAGGCTTATTCTTTATCCCGCAAGGATGATGATAGTAAAGACTTTGGTAGAGAAGCCATAGAGGTAATTTTAAAAGAACTAAGTGATGGACCTGGAGATTTAGCAATTGTAGTTGCAGGTTACCCAGAACAAATGGATGTTTTCATTAACTCTAACCCTGGTTTAAAATCAAGGTTTAATGTAGTTTTTGATTTTCCAGATTATACCCCGCAAGATTTAATTCAAATTGCCGATTATACATCTGAAAAGAAAAGTGTAAAATTAGAACCAAGCGCACGTGAATATTTTTATAAAAAATTAGTGGAAATTTATAGAGATAGAAATCAGAGTTTTGGTAATGCGCGTTTAGTTAATTCTATTGTTGATGAGGCAAAAATGAACTTGGGCTTGCGAGTTATGCAGGCTAAAGATCCAAATAAATTAACCGAAGACGAATTATCTACTATTAAAACAGAAGATATTCAAAAGATATATATGCCTGCTGTTCCTAGCATTGCTGATATTCCTGTTGATGAAGATTTACTCAGAGAATCTTTAGGAAAATTGAGATCCATGTTAGGTTTAGAAAAGGTAAAAACTGAAATTGAAGAATTAGTAAAATTAGTTCGTTTTTATCGCGAAACCAGCAAAGATTTCAGAAATTCCTTTTCACTACATGCTGTGTTTACAGGTAGTCCGGGTACTGGAAAAACTACCGTTGCACGAATTTTAGCTCAAATTTATAAGTCTTTAGGAATAATTGAAAGAGGTCATTTAGTTGAGGTTGATAGGCAAGCTTTAGTAGGTGGTTATATTGGTCAAACAGCCATTAAAACAGGCGAAATGATTGATAAAGCCATGGGCGGAGTGTTATTTATCGATGAAGCGTATTCTTTAACCGAAGGTGGAAACGGTGATTACGGCAAAGAGGCCATTGAAATTATTCTGAAAAGAATGGAAGATAGGAGAGGGCAGTTTGTAGTAATAGCCGCTGGATATACTCAAAACATGGAACGCTTTTTAGAGTCAAATCCTGGCTTAAAATCACGCTTCGATAGAATATTCCACTTCGAAGATTATAATGTTTCTGAGCTTATGGATATCGCTTTAGATATGTTCTCAGATGCTAATGTTAAATTAGAGAAAAAAGCTAAGGAACATCTTTCTAATTACTTTGAATTTATGCATAGGCATAGAGATAAATTTTTTGGTAACGGAAGAGCAGTTAGAAGAGTAGTTGAAGAAACAATTAGAAATCAGCATTTAAGATTGGCTTCAACTCCTCAGGAGGATAGGACTCCAAAAATGATTGAAACCATTACTATTAAAGATGTTGAGGAGTTTGCAATTGATCCAAAATTGATTTCAAATCAGAGTGGAATTGGTTTTAAACGATGAATTCTAGAAAGTTCTTTTCATTCCTTACCATGTTAGCAGGCGTTTTATGCGCCAATTTATTAAGTTCTAAATTAGAGGAATGGTTACTAAAACAAAATTACGATTTGCATCCCTATACATTAACTTGGATAGGGATGTTAATTGTTGTATTAATTTTATTTCCATTATTTACCTATCTAGATAAATGGGTAAAAGATATTACAGCTAAAATATTAAAGGGCGGCAAATCAATAGGAGGTAAATACACTGGACTTATTCTGGTATTTCTATTGTTTATGGCCGTTTTACATTATTTTTATGCCAAAGATTGGTTTGGCTTCAATGATATTTCTTTTTATAAAAATTGGATTTCTAACTTATTATAAAATCAAATTAAATTAAAAAACCTCTTCAATTAGTTTAAACTAATTTGAAGAGGTTTATTTTATTTAGACAATGAATCTCTAGTTACTCACCTGATTCAGGTTGTGCAGAATCATTGTTGTCGCTTCTTCTATTGTTAAAATCGCGGTTAGAACCTCTGTCTCTGTCTCTGTCTCTGTCTCTATCTCTGTTATCTCTGCGATCACCACCTCTATTATCTCTTCTATCCCCTCTATGTTCGCGGTTTTCTCTTGGTTCTCTTGGTGCTGGAGCTTCCATTCCTTCTGGCATTGGTAATAGTGCCTTGCGGGATAAACGGTATTTACCGCTTTTTTTATCAACCTCAACAAGTTTAACTTTTACTTTATCGCCAACTTCCATAACACCTTCCATAGTATTGATTCTGGTCCAGCTAATTTCTGAAATGTGCAATAACCCTTCTTTACCAGGTAAAAATTCAACAAAAGCGCCATAATCTTGAAGGGCTTTAACAGTTCCTTCATAAACTTCACCAACCTCAGGAACGGCTACAATGCCTTTAACCCAATTCATGGCTCTATCCATCGCTTCTTTTTCAGTAGCAGCAATTTCAACGATTCCTTTATTACCATCTTCGGTAATTGAAATGGTAGCTCCAGTTTCTTTTTGAATTCCTTGAATTACTTTACCTCCAGGCCCGATTACCGCACCAATAAACTCAGAATCAATGATTAAAGTTTCAATTCTTGGAGCATGTGCTTTATAATCATCATTAGGTTTAGAAATGGTTTTATTCATTTCATTTAAGATGTGTAAACGGCCAGCTTTAGCTTGATTTAAAGCTTCTTCAACCATATCCCATCTCAACCCATTGATTTTTATATCCATTTGGCAAGCAACAATACCATCAGCAGTACCTACTACTTTAAAGTCCATATCACCTAAGTGATCTTCGTCTCCTAAAATATCGGATAAAATGGCATACTTACCTGTTTCTTCATCAGAAATAAGTCCCATAGCAATACCACTCACTGATTTTTTCATTTTCACCCCAGCATCCATTAATGCCATTGAACCGGCACAAACAGTAGCCATAGATGAAGAACCGTTAGATTCCAAAATATCAGAAACTACTCTAATCGTATATGGATTATCAGTACCTTCTGGTAACATCATTCTTAAACCTCTCATGGCTAAGTTACCATGCCCAATTTCTCTTCTTCCAGGACCACGATTTGGTTTAACCTCACCCGTAGAAAAAGCTGGAAAATTATAATGCAAAATAAATTTAGTAGTACCACTATTCATTGGACTATCTAACATTTGCTCATCTAATTTAGTACCAAGAGTTACTGAGGTCAATGATTGAGTTTCACCTCTAGTAAAAATAGCTGATCCGTGTGCAGATGGTAAATAATCTACCTCTGTCCAAATGGGTCTTACCTGATCTAATGATCTTCCGTCTAAACGTTTCCTATCATTAGTAATCATGGCTCTTACTACATCATACTGCAAATCATGGAAGTATTTTTTAATTAATCCAGAATCTTCGGTATGATTTTCAGGTAAACTTGCAACAAATTCTTCAACCACTGCTTTATAAGCATCGGTGCGTTCTTTTTTACCTAAATTACCTTTAGAAATAGTTTCGTATTTAGTTTTACCAAACTCGTATATACGAGCTTTTAAACTTTCATCTTTAGTTTCGTGAGTGTATTCTAATCTAGGTTTTTTTCCACCAGCTAATTCTACGAAATCAAGCTGGGCTTGACATTGTTTTTTGATATATTCATGGGCAAATTTTAAAGCCTCAACCATTTCAGATTCTGAAATTTCTTTAGCTTCACCTTCAACCATGTTAATATCATTAGCTGTTCCAGCTACGATTAAATCGATATCTGCATTAATCATCTGAGATTTGCTTGGATTAATAACAAATTCGCCATTAACACGAGCAACTCTAACTTCAGACATTGGACCATTAAACGGCAAATCAGTTAACATAATTGCTGCTGATGCTGCAAATCCAACTAAAGCGTCTGGGTTAATATCTTTATCAGAAGAGATTAATGAAACCAGTACCTGTATATCACCATGAAAATCTTCGGCAAATAATGGACGAATAGCACGGTCTATTAAACGGCTAATTAATATTTCATAATCAGAAGGTCTGTTTTCTCTTTTTAAGAACCCACCTGGTATACGGCCTACTGCCGCAAATTTTTCTTGGTAATCAACTGATAAAGGTAAAAAATCTATTCCTTCTTTTGCTTCAGCATTATAAACTACGGTTGCTAATAGCATGGTTTTACCTTGGGTTAAAACCACTGACCCATTGGCCTGTTTGGCTAATTTTCCGGTCTCTAGCTTTATTTCTAGGCCGTTACCAAAATCAAAGGTCTTGGATACGCCAATGTTGTTTGTCATAAAATTCTTGTATTTTTAATGAATCATTATAAACAACAAAAGCCTTAACAATTAAGGCTTTTGTGTTATTATAAATTTAAATGTGTTTTTTCAAAATTATTTTCTGATATTCAAATCTTTTAATATAGCTCTGTATCTGAAAATGTCTTTCTTGGCTAAATAGTTAAGTAGCGATCTTCTTTTTCCTACTAATTTAATCAAACTTAATTCAGCTGATTTATCTTTTTTATTAATCTTTAAATGATCAGATATATGCTGAATTCTAGTAGTAAACAAAGCTATTTGAGCTTCTGAATTACCAGTATTGGTTTCGCTATTGCCAAACTTCTTGAAAATGTCTTTTTTAGTTTCCGCTGTAAGTTGCATTTTTACTTTCGTCCTTTAAATAGTTTGCAAAAATAATAAATATTTTATGAAAAACAAAATTATGATTCGTTATCTTCTTTTTTCTTTTTGGCTTTTTTATCATTTAGCATAGAAATCATTAAACTTAGGTTCTTTTTTAAGTCTTTTCTATTTACGATATAATCCAAAAATCCATGTTCTAATAAAAATTCTGAACTTTGAAATCCCTTTGGTAAATCTTTACCAATAGTTTCTTTAATAACTCTCGGACCAGCAAAACCGATTAAAGCCTCTGGCTCAGCAATATTAAAATCACCCAGCATAGCAAATGAAGCTGTAACTCCACCAGTGGTTGGGTCAGTCATTAAGCTTATATAAGGAATTCCGTCTTTCCCTAATAAGGCTAATTTAGCTGATGTTTTAGCCATTTGCATTAAAGAAAACGCAGCTTCCATCATTCGAGCACCGCCTGATTTAGAAATTACTAATAATGGATATTTATGTTCTCTTGCAAAATCTATTGCTCTTCCAATCTTTTCTCCAACCACACTTCCCATAGAACCACCAATAAAATTGAAATCCATACAACTAATTACCAAGTATTGGCCATCAACTTTACCACAGGCATTTCTTACCGCATCTTTTAATCCGGTTTTATTAATGCTATCCACAATTCGGTCTTTATAACTCTTGGTATCAAAAAACTCTAAAGGATCTCCAGAAATTAAATTAGCATCTAATTCTTTAAAGTTCCCTTCATCAAAAATGATTTCAAAATATTCTTTTGATCCTATTTTATGGTGGTATTCGCAATGCGGACAAACATATTTATTGTCAACAAAGTCTGATGTTAAAGTTGCTTTCTTACAACGCGGACATTTATACCATAACCCATCTGGGGTAGGTTTTTTGTCTTTTGTTGCTGTTGAAATTCCTTCTTTTACCCTTTTAAACCAACTCATTGTATTTAGATTAAAAAGCCGGGGTTTTGGCCCCGGCATCTTATTATGCTATGGTTACTTCTTTGCTTAAATATACATCTTGAACTGAATTTAGCATTTCAATTCCTTCTTTCATTGATTTCTGGAATGCTTTTCTTCCCAAGATTAATCCTTGTCCACCAGCTCTTTTGTTTATTACAGCTGTGGTAACTGCTTCTGATAAATCAGAGGCTCCTTTAGATTCTCCACCAGAATTGATTAAACCAATTTTTCCCATATAACAATTTGCTAATTGGTAACGTGTTAAATCAATCGGATTTTCTGAACTTAATTCTGAATAAACTTTTGCATGGGTTTTTCCAAAATTTACAGCAGTATACCCACCATTATTGGTTGGTAATTTTTGTTTGATAATATCAGCTTGTATAGTAACTCCTAAATGATTTGCTTGTCCGCTCAAGTCAGCAGAAGTATGATAATCCACTCCGTCTTTCTTAAATGCATTATTTCGGGTATAACACCATAAAATAGTAGCCATACCTAATTCATGAGCTCTTTCAAATGCTTGAGCCACTTCAATGATTTGTCGGCCGCTTTCTGGAGAACCGAAATAAATAGTTGCACCAACTGCTGTAGCTCCTAAGTTCCAAGCATCTTCAACTGAACCAAACATAATTTGGTCAAATTTATTTGGGTATGATAAAAACTCGTTATGGTTAATTTTAACAATAAACGGAATTTTATGAGCATATTTTCTGCTTACACTAGCTAATACTCCATAGGTTGATGCTACAGCATTACAACCTCCTTCTATAGCTAATTTAACAATATTTTCTGGGTCAAAATACATAGGGTTTGGAGCAAATGATGCACCAGCACTATGTTCTATTCCTTGATCTACAGGTAAAATAGATAAATATCCTGTTCCTGATAATCTTCCGTTATTGTAAAGTGCAGCTAAACTTCTAAGTACTTGTGGGTTTCTGTTAGTATTTACAAATTCTCTTGAAACAAAATCTGGTCCAGGTAAATGTAAATTTTCTTTACTAATAGTAGTAGAAACGTGGTTAAGAAGTTTTGAAGCGTCTGCGCCCAATAACTCGGTTATTTTATCGATACTCATTCCGATTTTTTTTTCTGTCTGCTGCAAAAGTAAGATTTTTTTCTAATCTACTATTTCTTTTATTCTAATTTAACGTTTTTTAGCATTAAATTCCATTTTAAAATGCTTAATACCAGCTTCATAAAAGGGATTTCCTACTTTCTCAAATCCGCATTTTTCATAAAAATTAACTGCGGTTTCTTGGGCGTTTAAATATATTTTTTTTCCTTGCGGGATATAGCCCATCATGTAATCTAAGAGTTTCTTACCTATTCCCAAAGATCGATATTCTTTTAGTACAGCAAATCGCTCGATTTTTATTTTATCATCTGCTTCTCTAAATCTGCCGGTTGCAATTTCTATTCCTTCATTTTTTACTAAAAAATGCTGAGATTCTTCTTCATGTTCTAATTCTAATTCTTGAGGAACTTTTTGCTCGTCTACAAATACCTTAAATCGTATGGCTTGCGCTTTAATTAAATCCTCAGCTTGTTCAATATGAAAGATTTCTAATTTCATAATTGAGCTCTTCTTAGTTTGGCAAATTTTAAAATTAGCTGTTTTATCCCAAAATCATAAAATTCTACTGTTGCTTTGGCCTCTGCCCCTTGACCCTCTAATTTTCTTATTACTCCAAAACCAAATCTGGGATGCTCAACCTTTTGGTTTTCTTCAAAAACGGATGGATCTTCTGGAACAAAATTGGGATCTATAGGGGCACTCGAACTTGGCTTCGCAAATGATTTATTTTGAATGGGTGCTGCTTTAGAAAAGCCACTTTTTTCTTGTGCTTTGCCAAAACTGCCTGTTTGAATGCCAGACCTATTAGTACTACCAGGGTTTTTTCCTTGATTTCCTAAATTCGGAATGAAATCAAATTGTAAATAGCGTTCGTCTATTTCTTCTATAAATCGGCTTGGCTCGCAATAATTCATATTACCAAACCTAAATCGAGTAGTTGCGTACGATAAACTTAATTTCTTTTCTGCCCTAGTAACCGCTACATAAAAAAGTCTTCGTTCTTCTTCTAAATCTTGTCTGCTATTTACTGAAAGCTGTGATGGAAATAAATTTTCTTCCATTCCAACTACATAAACATGGGGGAATTCAAGACCTTTTGCTGAGTGAACGGTCATCATAACTACCTTATCGTTATCTTCCTCATCATCATTATCTGCATCGGTTAATAAAGCAATATCAGACATATAAACTTCAAGTGTTTTGTCACCTTCAGTATCTTCGTCTTCAACAAATTCTTTAATACCATTTAGTAACTCTACAATGTTTTCATATCGGCTAATCCCTTCTACAGTTTTATCATCATGTAATACTTTTAACAAGGTAGTTTGCCTAGCTATATGCATAGCTACATCATATGCATTTGAAGTTTTTACAACACCGCTAAAACTTTTAATCATATTCCTAAAATCATTAAGATGATTAAAGGCCGATTTCAAATTTTCAAAACGATTTACATGATCTAAAACCTCCCATAAACCAATATTATTTTCAGCTGCGTTTAATATCAATCGGTCTATAGTAGTTTTTCCTATTCCCCTTGCGGGATAATTAATTACTCTTTTTAATGCTTCTTCATCATTAGCGTTTAATGCTAATCTAAAATAAGCTAAAAGGTCTTTGATTTCTTTTCTTTGATAAAAGGATAAACCACCATATATTTTGTAAGGGATATTCATTTTTCTTAAAGCCTCTTCAAATGCTCTCGATTGGGCATTGGTTCGGTATAAGATTGCAAAATCTTTATTAAATAATCGATTTCGCATTTTTTCTTCAAAAATTGATTCGGCAATTAACTTTCCTTCATCATTATCAGTAACGGCCCTAATTACCCTAATTTTATCTCCGGTTGGATTATCGGTCCAAACTTCTTTTTTTAATTGATCTTTATTGTTTTTTATTATGGTACTAGCGGCATTTACAATATTTGAAGTAGATCTATAGTTTTGTTCTAATTTAAATACTTTTAAATCAGGATAGTCGCGTTCAAAATTTAAAATATTTTTAATGGTAGCGCCTCTAAAAGCGTAAATACTCTGAGCATCATCACCAACTATACAAATATTTTGATAAGCTGCTGCTAGTTTTTTAATAATACTGTATTGAACATGGTTGGTATCTTGAAACTCATCAACCATTATGTATTTGAATTTTTGCTGATATTTATTTAATACGTCGGGGTATCTTTTAATGAGCTCATGGGTATTAACCAATAAATCATCAAAATCCATAGCGCCCGCTTTTATGCAGCGATCTGAGTATTTTTCATAAATATCCACCATTAGTGGCCTACCTGAACTTTGATCATAACTATTTAAATCGCCATGATTTCTATAATCTTTAGCCGTAATTAAATTGTTTTTTGCCATTGAAATTCTTCCAAGTACCATCCCTGGTTTGTAAATCTTATCATCCAAATTCATTTCTTTTAAAATGGATTTGATTAAGCTTTTACTATCTTCTGAATCGTAAATGGTAAAATTATTTGGGTAGTTTAATTTATCGGCTTCTACTCGTAAAATTTTAGAAAATATGGAGTGAAAGGTTCCCATCCATAAACTTTTTGCTTGAGGGCCAGCTACTTTCTCAATCCTTTCTCTCATTTCTTTAGCGGCTTTATTCGTAAATGTTAAAGCTAATATATTGAAAGGATCAACCCCTTTTTCTAGCAATAGAGCAATTCTATAAGTTAATACTCGCGTTTTGCCTGATCCAGCACCAGCAATAATCATCACTGGTCCATCACTTTGTAAAACCGCACTTCTTTGCGGTTCGTTTAATAATTCTAAATAATTATGCTTTTGCACGCTCCAAATTTAAGACCTATTCTATTTTTTCTTTTTTTTAAATATCAACAAAAGCCTTAATAAATCTTGATAAAAACACAAAAGGCCGCATTTGCGGCCTTTTGTGTTTTTACTGTTATAAAATTATTCTTTAACTAATTTAGTTACATAAGTTTGGTTACCAGAAACAACCCTAACTAAATAAACTCCTTTACTTAAGTTTTGAACGTTAATTTCATGGTTGTAATTAGATTCACCACTGAAGTTATAAACTTCTTTGCCTAATAAATCAATCATTACAATATTAACTGAGCTACCTAATTTAATACTTTCAGGCATTTCAATTGTAACCATTCGGCTAGTTGGATTAGGATATACTTTCAAATCTTTTACATCCGGACCGAATGAACTCAATACGTAAGTAAACGGATTAGAATGTTCAGAAATACATCCTGCAAAGACAGTTCTAACTCTGTAATCTCCAGGTTGAGATATGGTAATAGTTTGAGTCTTATCAACCAAAGCACTTCCATTTGCATCCCAGATATAATAATCTGCCCCACTTTGATCGCATCTTAAAATATTAAATGCAATTTTTGTAATTGATGGTTTAGGAGGGGTAGGTAAGATATTTAAGATACCATTATCTGATTGGGTAGAATCAATAGTTCCGTTATAAACTCTACAGAAATAAGTACCCGCATCTGCTGCTGAAGATGGATTAAATATTAACTCTCTACTTTGAGCACCTGTAATGTTTCCTCCATTTACAACAGGAACCCCATTTTTAAACCACTGATAAGAAAGGTTAGCACCTTCTGCAATTATTGATAAAATAGCCTCACCACCTTCGCAAGATCTAAACGAGTCTGCAGGTTGTTTAATTATTACTGGTCTAATCTCTACATCTAATAATGAAATTGGAGAGAAAATACCAGGACCGCAATCACCTGTTACCAAACAACGGTAAAAACCAACATCAGAGGTTCTTGCATCGATAACAGTTAATACAGTATCATCAACTCCTGAATAATCAGCACCATTAGTTAATGGTGTATTACCTCTATACCATTGGTATTTTAAGTTTACGCCAGTAGCAAATACTTTATATTGTACATCACTATTTTCAATAATCGAAGTATCTCTAGGTAATTGATCTTGAACTCGAACAACCTCTCCAAATGTTACCCTGAAAGAGTCTGTAAATCGGAAAGCTCCACATTCTTCAAATACTCTAGCTTTATACCAACCACTATCACTTCTTAAGAAGTTAGAAATAATTAAATTATTTGAACTATCCCCAAATGTGTATTGATTTGGTGTAATCGGTTTTCCATTTCTGAACCACGCGTAATTAACTTCAAAACCTGTTGCATTAATCGGGAATGAAATAGAATCTGTTTCACAAACTAAAGAGTCTTTTGGAGAACTTATAATGGTTGGAGCAGGAACATTTAGAACAACCAAAGTACCAGAACTTGTTGTTTTTTCATCACAATCACCGGTAATTCTTAAAGCGTAAGCTCCAGCATCAGCCATTGTAACTGAATCAATGATTAAGGTATCAGAATTAGTTCCAATTCTTCTTCTAAATGGAGAACTAGTAAAATCGCTTATTGGAGCACCTTCAAAGAACCATTGATATTTTAAACCAGTTCCAGAACTAAAGTTGGTACCCTGAACTATGGCAGTAAACATTTTGGTACCACCAGCGCAAATAGTATCTCTAGCTGGAGGAACAACAATGGTAACTGCTTGCTTAACAAATACTGGTTTAACAGTAGGTTGTCCAAATTTTGCTTTATTAGAAGAAACAATTCTAAATTTATAATTAGCCCCTTCTATAATTGATTCAGGGATTTTAACTTTTTTAGTTACTAATGTAGTAGTATTGCTTATTGAATCTATTCGTTTGAAGTCTCCAAAGAAAGCTCCGCTTGAGTCAGAAATTTCAATATAGTATTTATTACCAGAATAGATAGTATCAGTTGCTTGCCACACTAATTGTAAAGAGTCACCTCCGCAAATGGTATCTGGTAAAGTATTTAAAATTCTTACTGTAGTAGTATCTGCACCCCAGAATAAGTGATTTGAATAAACTCTCGACTGAATACCGTACCCGCCATTGATAAATAAATATGGTCCAACTTGATATCCATGAGCAAAAGCGCGAGAAGAATCTCTAAAGTTATCTAAAATTAACCATGAATTGGAGTTAATATCAAATTCATAATGAGACCTTAAATAATTTCCATTAAAACCGGTCATAACATGCCCAGATCTCCCGAATCCATAAGATGTAGCTCTAGTGAAACCCGGATTTGGTAAATCAGCAACCCTAACCCAAGCATCAGTAGCAGGGTTATATCTGTAAAAATCTTTGAAATAAGTATTAGGGGTTTTTGCTTGTCCTAAGCCCATGTATAAGAAATTTCTTACTGGACTAATAAACCCGAATGAATCTTGCGTTTGAATACCTGCAAAACTTGCTGCGCCAGCCCTTGCAGTTCCTGGGAAATCAGTTTTTTTAGTCCAGGCGTTAGTGGCCGGATCATATTCATAGAATAATTTATAGTAGGTATCGGTAGTATCATAACCTCCTCCTACATATGCTTTACCTTGGTTAACCGCAACGTTTGCCATTGCAAGCCCAAAGTTTTCTGGATAATTTGCCCTTTGAGTCCACTGATTAGTAGCTGGATCATATCTCCATAAATCTTTCATGGCACTTGGGGTCCAGACTTTAATAGGAGTATTTCTGTAAATGGTATCTGCTGGATCAATAGAAAAACCTATTTGATTTCCAAGGGAGTCAAAAATTGGAATTTGTACTTCTGGATTGATTGAGAAAATAGAATCTAAAATTCTTGACGTGTCAAAACCCAATCCTACATAGCCAAAAGAACCAATTGAAAATCCAACGGCTCCAATTCTTGGTTTACCTGGGAAATCAGCTTTTCTAGTCCAAGTACCAGCAAAAGGATCATACTCCCATAATTGATTGGTGAATTTTAATTCATTTAATGCAGGTTTCCCTGTATCCCCGGTTACTATGTAAGCTTTGTTATTAATAGAAAATGCAACTCCATTATGCACCCCAAATGTGTCTACGGGTTGTGCAGATTGAAATGCATAATACCAAGTTTTTAATAACTGAGCTTCACTGGTTTTTACACCAGCAAAAAATAGAACCAAACCTAAAACGATAAATTTAGAAAGGTAAACGGTTTTTCTCATAATAGTTTTTTAGCGGTATTGCAATAATACTTAATTAGCAAAAATATAAAAAAATCAATAGGTACAATATTTATTCTTCAATATTTTAACGTTCAGATGGAAAAAATCTTGCTATAGTTGTCAATTGACTATCTTTTTTTTATCGAAAAGCATTTTTCCATCTAAAATGTTAATTTATTTTAAGAGCATCTATTTGACGTAAAATCTTATTTTTGTTTCCTTATTATCCATATTTTTTTATTATGACTCAAAAAGATTATCTAGAATCTAATAAAGATCGTTTTTTAAGCGAATTGTTTGATTTATTAAGAATTCCTTCTGTTAGTGCCGATTCAAAATTCAAAGAAGATGTTTTAAAAACAGCTGAATTTGTAAGAAATAAATTAGTTGAAGCAGGAGCTGATGAAGTAGAAATTTGTCCAACAGCTGGTTATCCAATTGTTTATGGGCAAAAAATAATTGACCCTAGTTTGCCTACTGTTTTAGTTTATGGCCACTATGATGTTCAACCAGCAACTCCATATGAGTTATGGGATACCCCACCATTCGAACCAACCTTGCGGGATGGAAAAATTTATGCTCGTGGCGCTGCAGATGATAAAGGTCAATTTTATATGCACCTAAAAGCATTTGAAGTTATGATGAAAACCAATACTTTGGCTTGCAATGTTAAATTTATGATTGAAGGCGAAGAGGAGGTAGGTTCATCAAATTTAGGTCCTTTCTGTATTTCCAATAAAGAAAAATTAAAAGCTGATGTTGTATTAATTTCTGATACTTCAATGATAGCTAATGATTGTCCTTCAATTGATGTTGGATTACGGGGATTATCTTATGTTGAGGTTGAGGTTACTGGACCTAATCGTGATTTACACAGCGGTGTTTATGGTGGTGCAGTTGCAAATCCAATTAATATTTTAGCTCAAATGATTGCTAAAATGCATGATGATAATAACCATATCACCATTCCTGGTTTTTATGATGATGTAATCACCGTTTCTGATCAAGACAGAAATGAATTAGCTAAAATTCCTTTTGATTTGGAAGAATACAAGAAAGATTTAGGTATCCAAGACGTTTGGGGCGAAAAAGCTTACTCAACAATAGAAAGAACTGGAATTAGGCCAACTCTTGATGTAAATGGAATTTGGGGTGGTTATACGGGTGAAGGTTCTAAAACAGTTTTACCTTCAAAAGCCTTTGCAAAAATTTCAATGCGTTTAGTACCGAATCAAAGCAGTCATAAGGTTACTGAATTATTTTCTAATTATTTTAAATCATTAGCCCCTAAGGGTGTAGAAGTAATTGTAAAACCTCACCATGGGGGAGAACCAGTATTAACACCTACTGACTCTATTCCATTTAAAGCCGCAGCTAAAGCAATGGAAGAGACTTTTGGCAAAAAACCTATTCCAACAAGAGGTGGAGGGTCCATTCCAATTGTTGCGCTTTTTGAAAAAGAACTAGGGTTAAAATCAGTATTAATGGGATTTGGCTTAGATTCAGATGCTTTGCATTCACCAAATGAACACTATGGTGTTTTCAATTATTATAAAGGAATTGAAACAATACCTTACTTTTTTAAGTACTTTGCTGAATATTCTAAATAAAAATAAAGGGGCTTTGGCCCCTTTATTTTTTAACTAATTTACTAATATATTTACCAACAATATCAAATTCTAAATTTACCTGATCCCCTATTTTTAGTGAATTAAAATTGGTGAATTCATAGGTATAAGGTATAATATGCACACTAAACTCATTATCTAAAGAATCTACTACTGTTAAACTAACTCCATTAATACAAATACTACCTTTTTCAACGGTAATAAAATTGCTGTTTTCATATTGAAATCTGAATTCCCAGCTACCATTTAAATCCTTTATAGATTTACAAATGGCAGTTTGATCTACATGGCCTTGAACAATATGACCATCAAGCCTTTCTCCAACCTTGGTACATCTTTCTAAATTGACTAAAGTTCCTAATTCCCAATTTCCTAAATTAGTTCTTTTTAAAGTTTCATCAATGGCAGTAACTTTATAGAATCTAGAATTACAATCAATTACTGTTAAACAAACTCCATTATGTGCTAAACTTTGATCTATTTTTAACTCATTAGCAAATCCACTACTTAATGTAAAAGTTATATTGCTTCCTGATTTTTCTATTTCTTCAATTCTACCTGTACCTTCTATAATGCCAGTAAACATATTTATTGATTTTCTATTTTTAATCCACCTGAAATATTTTTTTTAATAGTACCACTTAAATCTTTCATGTAAATATCTAAGCTGTAAAAATAATTGCCCGCGGTACAAGGTAAACCATCAATTTGATTGGTTCCATCCCAAACAAAGTTTGGATTTTGGGTTTGAAATACCTCTCTTCCGCTTGCGTCAAATATACTTAGGTTTATGCTTTCAATATCTTTTGATTCTATCGCGCTAAAGGTAGTTTTACGGTCATTTCTTACTATAAATTTTTCAGGAATCAGGTAAGAAGGACAATAATTTATCTCGATCCAATCAGTTCGGTTTGATTCTAAAACTAAACCAGTATCATTTTTTATTATATAAGAAACAGAGTAATAGCCAGGTTTGTTTACCAAAAAATTAGATTCATAATCTGCATCAGTACTATCTAATATTTGGTCTACATTAAACTCGTTTTTTATGGCATTTTTTTTATCCATAAAATATAGCATTATCTGGAAAGGTTCAGTACAGGTGTCAAATGATTCAATTTTTACGATTAAATTAGCCTGGCCTAAGTTTTTGCAATAGTCATTTTCAATCTTTAATTCAATTTTACAAAATACTAAGCTATCTATAACCGTAGGAGTAGGGTTATTATTTTTTTGCTTTATGGTATTTTTCTGGGCTTTTAAACCCGTAATAAATAGGCTAGTAAAAATTAATAATAATATTCTGAGCTTCATGCTATTTGCAAATATACATTATCATTTTTAATAGCTTTAAATAAAAAAGCCGTCTAATCGAATATTGACTAGACGGCTTTTTATGTCTTAATCTATATTAGTCTCTATGTTTTAACATTGCAGAGAAATATTCTCTATTTAAACGAGCAATATTAGTAAGAGAAATTTCTTTTGGACATTCCGCTGAACATGCTCCAGTATTAGTGCAGGCACCAAAACCTTCTTTGTCCATTTGAGCAACCATATTTAAAACTCTTTTCTCTTTTTCTGGTGCACCTTGAGGTAATAAAGCAAACTGGCTAACCTTTGCAGAAACAAATAACATTGCAGAAGAATTTTTGCAAGCAGCTACGCATGCACCACAACCTATGCAAGTAGCAGCATTAAATGCTTCATCCGCATTTTCTTTAGCAATTGGAATTGCATTTGCATCCGGAACAGAACCGGTGTTTACTGATATATAACCACCTGATTGTTGAATACGATCAAATGCAGAGCGATCAACAACTAAATCTTTAATAATTGGAAATGCTTTGGCTCTCCAAGGTTCAATAGTAATTTCATCTCCACTTTTAAAGCTCCTCATGTGCAATTGGCAAGCTGTAACCCCTCTTAATGGTCCATGCGCTCTTCCATTAATTACCATACTGCATGAGCCACATATTCCTTCTCTACAATCATGATCAAAAGCTACGGGTTCTTTGCCATCCTTGGTCAGTTTTTCGTTTACTACGTCTAACATTTCAAGAAATGACATATCGGGGGAGATTTCACTCGCTTTGTAGGTTTCAAAATCACCTTCTGTATTACGGTTTTTTTGTCTCCAAACTTTTAATGTAAGTTCCATAACAATATTTTTTAATTTTCCCGATTAATTATTTATAACTTCTTTGAGTAAGTTTAACATTCTCAAATTCTAAATTTTCTTTGTGAAGATTAGGCTGATTACCTTCACCTGTGTATTCCCAGGCAGCTACGTAACAATAGTTAGTATCATCACGCATGGCTTCATTTTCTGGAGTCTGGTATTCTTCTCTAAAATGCCCACCACATGATTCATTTCTATTTAATGCATCTACCACCATTAATTCACCTAATTCTAAGAAATCGGCAACTCTTCCTGCTTTTTCTAAAGCTTGATTTAATCCTTCAGATTCTCCAGTTACTTTTACGTTTTTCCAGAAATCTTCTCTTAGTGCGCGAATTTCATTTTGTGCATACTTTAAACCTTCTGCATTTCTAGCCATTCCGCAATAATCCCACATTAATTTCCCTAACTTCTTGTGATAATAATCAACAGTTTCGGTTCCGTTAATGCTTAATAATTTTTGAATTCTGTCTTTTACGTTTTTCTCAGCCTCTGCAAATTCTGGTGAATCTGTAGATATAGGTTTTCTTTCAACATCAGCTAAATAATCACCTACAGTATATGGGATTACAAAATAACCATCTGCTAAACCCTGCATTAATGCTGATGCACCTAAACGGTTAGCACCATGATCAGAGAAGTTAGCTTCACCTAAGGCATATAAACCTGGAATGGTTGTCATTAAGTTATAATCAACCCATAAACCACCCATGGTATAATGCACTGCTGGGTATATTCGCATTGGAGTTTCATATGGATTTTCTCCTGTAATTTGTTTGTACATATCAAACAAGTTACCATATTTAGCTGCTACCGTATCTCTACCCATTCTTTTAATTGAATCAGCGAAATCAAGGTAAACGGCCATTCCACTTTGTCCAACTCCTCTTCCCTCGTCACACATTTCTTTAGCTCTTCTAGAAGCTACGTCTCTAGGAACTAAATTACCAAATGAAGGGTATATTCTTTCTAAGTAATAATCTCTATCTGATTCAGGAATGTCTTGAGGCTTTCTGTTATCTCCTTTAGTTTTTGGAACCCAAACTCTACCATCATTTCTTAATGATTCTGACATTAAGGTTAATTTTGATTGGTGGTCTCCAGAAACTGGAATACAAGTAGGGTGAATTTGAGTAAAACAAGGGTTTCCAAAATAAGCACCTTTGCGGTGAGCTCTCCAAGCTGCAGTTACGTTACAACCTTTTGCATTAGTACTTAAATAAAAAACGTTTCCATATCCACCAGTGCATAATAAAACTGCGTGAGCTGAATGTCTTTCGATTTCGCCGGTTTCCATGTTACGAGCAATAATACCACGGGCATGTCCATCAATCAAAACTACTTCAAGCATTTCATGTCTCGAATAAGACTTGATTTTGCCTTCAGAAATCATTCTATTCATCGCCGAATAAGCACCAAGTAATAATTGCTGCCCTGTTTGTCCTTTAGCGTAAAAAGTTCTAGAAACCTGGGCGCCACCAAATGAGCGATTGTCAAGTAATCCGCCGTATTCTCTTGCAAATGGAACTCCTTGAGCAACACATTGGTCAATTATATTAACACTCACTTCTGCTAAACGATAAACGTTTGCTTCACGAGCTCTATAATCACCTCCTTTTATGGTATCATAAAATAAACGATGAACACTATCGCCATCATTTTTATAATTTTTTGCTGCGTTAATTCCCCCTTGAGCAGCAATAGAATGCGCCCTTCTAGGACTATCTTGGTAGCAAAAAGTTTTTACATTATATCCTAATTCGGCCAAAGAAGCAGCCGCTGATGCACCTGCTAAACCTGTACCTACTACAATAATATCGTACTTCCTTTTGTTTGCTGGGTTTACAAGTTTTAAGCTGAATTTATGGTTTTTCCATTTATCAGCTAAATTACCCTGCGGAATTTTAGAATTTAATTTAGTCATAAATCCAATTCGGCTTATTTGTTAAAAAATAAAATTAATGGTATTGCAGCAAATGCTAATGGTACTATTATAGCAAATGCTCTTCCTATATTCTTAATTAACGGAGTATAGGTAGGATGGTTTACCCCTAAAGTTTGAAAGGCACTTGCAAATCCATGCAATAGATGGAATGCAACTGCAGCCATAGCAATAATATAAAACAATACTAAAATCGGACTGGTAAATGAAAACTTTACCACTTGGAAAAGGTCTTTAGTGATAAAAATCTCAGAATTTTCGCTGACAATTGTGGTTATATCGTTTACTCCTTCTGGTTTACCATCTAATTTTTGAACTTTTACGTCACCATTAATTAAGTTGGTTTCATAAATTGCCCAAGGGGTATCCGAATTATGATATTTCCACCAAAAATCTGACATGTGTACTGCTAAGAAAACTAAAATTACGGTTCCTAAAATCCCCATATTTCGGCTAGCCCATGCTGATGTTGCATTTCCAGGGTTTACTGCATATCCTCTTTGTCTGGCAGATCTATTTTTGATCGCTAAACTTATTCCTTTAAATGCATGGAATAAAATAAAGAAGTAATTACCGTATGAAATAATTTTAATAAGCGGGAAGGTTGTCATAAACCTAGCATATTTGTTAAATGCGTAACCGTCGTCACTGTACAATAATTGTAAGTTACCGGTTAAGTGTACCGCTAAAAACAGAATTAAGAATAAACCCGTTAAGGCCATCAAAAGCTTCTGACCAAGCGACGAATTTAGTAATCGATTTAATAAACTCATATTTTTATTTTTTCAGCCGTGCAAATTTAATTTTCTATGTGTTTTTATTGTCATTTTTTTTTGAGACTTTTTTATTTATAATGCTTCTAAATACTAAAGCCTCGAATTTTTCAATTTACTATTATTAACAAGCGTTAGTTTTATTAGTTTTAATATTTAATTTGATTTTTTAACTTATTGAAATCTAATAAACTCCAGAGTAATTAAAAGGATCTATCTTTTTTAGTTCTTCTTTAACCTTTTCATTTATCTTTAAATTTTCAATAAATGCATGAATTGAATCTTTATTGATTTTAGTATTAGTTCGGGTCAAATCTTTTAAAGCCTCATATGGTTTTTCAAAACCTTCACGCCTTAATATCGTTTGAATAGCTTCTGCAACTACGGCCCAATTTTCTTCCAAATCTGAATCAATCGCAGTTTTATTTAATAAAACTTTATCAACTCCTTTTAATATGCTTTTTAAAGCAATTAATTGATGAGCCAATGGAACCCCCACATTTCTTAGAACCGTTGAATCTGTTAAATCTCTTTGTAATCGGCTAATAGGTAATTTACCCGATAAAAATTCAAATATTGAATTTGCTATCCCCAAATTACCTTCGGCATTTTCAAAATCAATTGGGTTTACCTTATGAGGCATTGCTGAAGAACCAATTTCGCCTTCTTTTATTTTTTGTTTGAAATAATCCATGGAAATATAACTCCACATATCTCTGCAAAAATCAATAAGTATAGTATCTACTCTTTTTAAACCATCAAAAAGAGCAGCCAAATTATCATAATGTTCTATTTGTGTAGTGTATTGGGAACGATTTAGTCCTAAAACCTGATTTACAAATTGATTGGCCTCATTTACCCAATTAATTTCAGGAAAGGCAACATGGTGGGCATTAAAGTTGCCTGTAGCTCCACCAAATTTAGCTGAATAGGGAATTTGTTTTATTTGACCTAGCTGAATTCTCAATCGCTCAATAAATACTCTAATCTCTTTACCCAATTTGGTAGGAGAGGCTGGCTGACCGTGAGTTCTAGCTAATAAACTTACCTCATTCCATTCATTTGCTTTTTCTTCCAGTTTTTGAATTAATTCATCAATTACAGGCCAAATTTCTTTTTCTAAAGCTTCTTTAATTGATAAAGGTATGGCGGTATTGTTAATATCTTGTGATGTCAATCCAAAATGGATGTATTCTAATAAATCATCTATTCCAAACCCTTTTAATTTTTCTTTTATAAAATATTCAACCGCTTTAACGTCATGATTAGTAGTTTTTTCTATCTCTTTTATCCTTAAGGCATCATTTTGGCTAAAATGAATATAAACATTTCTTAACTTTTGTTCTAATTCAACATTAAACTTATCTTTAAAAGCAGGTAAAGGCAATTTTGCTAAGTATATAAAATATTCAATCTCAACTAAAACCCTATATTTTATCAATCCATATTCTGAAAAGTAAGGACTTAAAACTTCGGTATTTCTTCTATACCTTCCGTCTACTGGCGATATTGCCGTTAGAGATACTAATTCCATTCTGCAAATGACAGAGTTTTTTTCCTTTTCTCAAAATCTAATCCATGCTTATATGAGCTTTATTTTTTACTTTCCTTATCTTTGAACAAATTTATTTTATGAATTCTTTTTTCAAATGTTTACTTTCGTTCTTGCCTTTATTCTCCATCGCGCAAGCTCAAAATTTTTCTCCTTCCACTTCAAATTTAGATTTTGGAACTAAGCTGAAAAATACCGTAACTCAACAATCTTTTTATATTAGAAATTTAAATTCTTTTCCAATTAGTCAGGTTATTTTAAAATCAACCAATAAAGATTTTGTTTTATCAGACACTTTGATAAACCTAAATGCTAATGATAGTATTGAGGTTATTGTAACCTTTAAACCTCGCCATAATATAAATTATAATTCCAGTATTTTAATTAAATCTGCAAATAATGTTGGCAGTTTTGCTATTTCCCTTGCGGGGATAGGTCAGTACCCTGGTAACTATTATACCAATACTCAAAACCTTTGGGATGAGCAATTAAAATCATCTCTTAAAACTATATTATCTACGGGTTATCAGCAATTAGGTTATTCTAATCGTTTAGTTATGTTTTCTGTAATTGATAATAAAAGGCTAAATGGAGAAGCTACTTCTAATAATCAAATAGAGTGTGTTTATACTGGGAGAATAATTGAAGATTATCCTTTTAATACAGGTACCCTCAATAATGCGCCTTATTCTATGAATACTGAGCATACTTTCCCTCAATCTTACTTTGGTTCTGCAGAGCCTATGCAGTCTGATTTATTTCATCTATTCCCGACTGATGGTCCAGCCAATACCAGAAGAAGTAATGATCCTTTTGGGATAGTTCAAAGTCCGGTTTGGGCTGTTGGTGGATCTTTAAGTGATAATTCGTTTTTTGAACCGCGAAATGAGCATAAAGGCAATGCAGCCAGAGCATTGTTATATTTTGTGGTGAGATATCAAGATTTTGCAAATTTTGTAGCGCCACAAGAAACTTTATTAAGGAATTGGGCTTTAACTCACCCACCCGATCGCATTGATTCTATAAGAAATGAAAGCATATTTGCTATTCAAAAAAATAGAAATCCTTTTATTGATCACCCCGAATTTTTTGAAAGAATATGGTCAATTTGCACCAATGCTAATCGCCCAAACATTCCACTTGTTGAAATATCAAATAATGAAATTGATTTTGGAAATATTGGAAGTTTAGATACCCAATACAGAACTTTTTATATTGCAAATAAAGCTTTAGGTTCATTTTTCTTAAATGCTTCTTGCCCTAATGTTAATATAAATCTTGTTTATTCAAACCAAGTTAGTTCAGAATCCTATTCACAAATTTTGGTTAAATGGATTCCGAATTCTTCTAATTCTAATTTGATAGATACCATTACCTTATTTTCTACAAACCCGGATGTAAATGGAGTTAAAATTCCAGTAAAAGGCAATTTAAACTTATCCTTACAAAATCTACCTGGAGCCTTTTTTAATGTTTTTCCAAATCCAACCCGCGATATTTTAAATATTAGCCATTCTGAACACTTTAATAAGGTTCAAATTTTCGATTTAAATGGTAAAGAAATTATTTCTGACGTTTTAAATTTCACTTCTACCGAAATCAATACCATAAATTTAAATCAAGGTTGTTATTTTGGAGTACTATCCGGACCATACGGAAAAGTGAATTTTAAATTTATTAAGTTATAAAATATAAGAGGATGAAATCTTTCTTTAAATTTTTTTTCGCTTCAACATTAGGAACTATTTTCGGTTCCATATTGTTGGTTTTGATTGGATTTACAATTTTAATCGGTCTTGCATCTAGCTTACAAGATTCTGAAAAAGTAACCATTGAAAATCCCTCAGTTTTACATATAAATTTCGACGCAGGTATTTTAGAAAGAGCACCTGAAAATCCTTTTGAAGATATAGAAATACCAGGTTTTCCGAGTACTAAAATTCTTAGCTTAAATGAGTTGTTAGATAATATTAACAAGGCTAAAAACGACTCTAATATCAAAGCTATTTTTATGGACTTTGGTATGATGTTTTCCGCTGGTTTAGCTACAATTGATGATTTAAGAGCAGCACTTATTGATTTTAAAAGTTCGGGTAAAAAAATATATGCATATTCTGAATTTTACTCAGAACGATCTTATTATTTAGCAAGTGTTGCTGACCAAGTTTTTATTAACCCTGCTGGTGATTTTATTTTTAACGGGTTTTATTCTTCAGTAACCTTTTTTAAAGGAATGTTAGATAAAGCAGGAATTGAAATGCAAGTTATTAAAGTAGGCAAATATAAAAGTGCCGTAGAACCCTTTCTATTGGATAAAATGAGTGATGAAAATAGAGAGCAAGTTTCTGTATATGTTAATTCTTTGTTTGACGCGTATACTTCTAATATTGCCACATCGCGCAAGCTTAGCCAAGATACTATTAAAAATATTGCCAATAATTTAATGATAAGGAAAGCACAAGATGCAGTTGATTTAAAAATGATTGATGCTTTAAAATATTATGATGAGGTTTTGGAAATTATTAAAAAAGAATCGGGAACCGAAAAGGATGGAAAACCAAGATTCATTACATATTCTAGTTTTAGAAAGGTAAATCATTCTAAGAAGGAAGATTTTAAAAATAAAATCGCAGTGGTTTATATTAATGGTGAAATTGTAGGTGGAAAAGGCGATGAAAACACTGCAGCATCAGGCACTTTAGTTGAAGCTATTCAAAAAATTAGAGATGATGAAAATGTAAAAGCTTTAGTAGTTAGAGTTAATTCGCCAGGTGGATCATCATTAGCCTCTGACGTTATTTTGAGAGAGATTAAACTTTGTCATGAGAAAATGCCTGTGATTGTTTCAATGGGTGATGTTGCTGCTTCTGGTGGTTATTATGTTTCTATGGCGGCTGATACTATTGTGGCTCAACCTAATACAATTACAGGATCTATTGGAGTTTTTGGTTTAATTCCGAATTTTAAAACTTTGTTGAATGAAAAATTAGGAATCCACTCAGACGGCGTTGGGACAGGTAAATTTTCTGACTTAGGCAGTGTTGATAGAGCCTTAACTGAAGATGAAAAGTTATTTTACCAACAAATGGTAGATCGCATTTATGAAGATTTCTTAAAACATGTTTCTGAAAATCGTAAAATGAGTATAGAGCAGGTTCATGAAATAGCACAAGGAAGAGTTTGGACCGGAACAGACGCAAAAAGATTAGGTTTGGTGGATGTTTTAGGTAATTTTAATGATGCTATTCAAATTGCTATAAATAAAGCGGGTTTAACCAGCTATGCAATTGTAGAATATCCTAAAATTAAAGATCCATTCTCTCAAATTTTAAATATGGGCGAACAATCTAAGGTTAAAATGATTAAACAAGAATTAGGTTCTTTTTACTCTTATTTTGAAAAACTTAAATCAGTCCAAAATTTGAATGGCACTCAAATGCGAGTTCCCTATATATTCGAAATTCAATAATTAAAAAAAAGGGGAGTTTTGCTCCCCTTTTTTTATGCCATTCTAAATACTATTTTCGCAATGTGTTTCAAAAAGCAATAAAAAAATGTCCCAATTGTACCCTATGGACTTCATGGAGCACTGGTTTATATGATCAATGTGAGCATTGTGGGGTTCATTTAAATCAAAGAGCCATAGAGGAGAAAAAAAAGCGGGAAAATAAAATTATTGAAGACTACGAAAACTCTTGGCTAACCATTAAACCAGATGATTCTACTTTTTTGGTAATTATTAAAAACATAGTTAAATCGGTTCAATTAATGTTTATGGCTATTGTTTCATTCTTCTTATGGTTAATTTTTGCGATATCAGGATGAAACTCACTAATCCAACCAAATTTTTTATTCTATTAAGTATTCTCTATATTTTTTTACTAATTAATAAAAAATGGGGAACTCATATATTTTTTATTTCTGATTACTTAGCTGATATCATTTGCATGCCTTGGATATTTTTGGCATCGAGTTTAATATTAAAAAAGGTTTATAATTATCCCCATTATACTTTATCAAAAAACTTAATGATTTCTGGTACAATCTATGTCAGTATTATTAGTGAATTCGTTTTTCCATTTATAAAAGACTCCTTTACGGTTGATTATTTTGACATTTTAGCCTATTTTGTTGGAGCCCGTGCATATTATATTTGTATTAAATCAGAAATTATTAGTTAAATTAGATTAGTCTTTATAGGATAAAAATATGAAAAAGCTATTTAAAATTTTAGGAGTTATTGTTTTATCTATTATTCTATTGTTGGTGGCTTTGCCTTTTGTATTTAAGGGTAAAATTAAAACATTATTACAGGAACAGATTAATGAAAACGTTAACGCAAAAGTTAGTTTTTCTGATATTGACTTAAGTTTGATTAAAAGTTTTCCTGATTTTTCTTTAGGAATAAATAATTTAATGGTTATAGGAGTTGATTCTTTTAAAAATGATACTCTAATTAGTTTAGAAAAACTTTCTTTAAACCTCAATTTAATGTCGGTTATTAAAGGCGATCAATATAAAATTAATCAAATTAGCTTAAAAAAACCTAATATTAATGTACACGTATTAGAATCTGGTAAAGCCAATTATGATATCAGTAAACCAAGCTCTGATACTGCAACTGAAGTTAATACGGATACCTCAACTACCGCATTTAAATTAAGCCTTAAAGAATTAATTATTGAAGAGGCTAACATTATTTATAATGACGAAAGCTTAAATACCCGAGTTGATATTTTGGGTTTAAATCATAATTTAAAAGGTGATTTTACCCAAGATATTTTTGATTTATTTACTTCAACAAAAATTAATCAACTATCTCTAGATTATGATGGTGTAAAATATTTAAATAAAGTAAATACCAATTTAGAAGTAAACCTAAACATGGATTTACCCAATTCTAAATATACTTTCAAAGAAAATTCATTCAAATTGAATGAGTTAGACTTAAAACTGGATGGTTTTATAGCAATGCCATCAGAACCCATAGAAATGGATCTAAAATTTGAAGCTGTAAAAACGGATTTTAAAAATATTTTGTCTTTAGTTCCAGCTATTTATTTGAATGATTTTAATTCAATAAACACAGGCGGTAAACTTGCTTTAAATGGTTTTGCTAAAGGTACCTATTCTGAAAATTCTTTACCTGCGTTTATGTTGAATTTGTTAATTGAAAATGCATTTTTTAAATACCCTGATTTGGCCCAGAAAATGTCTGATATCAATGTAAACTTAATCGTTTCTAATCCTGATGGTATTGAAGATAATACAGTAGTTGATCTAAAACAGCTTGATTTTAAAATAGGCACAGATCCCTTTAAATCTAAATTATTAGTAAAAACACCAATTTCAGATCCTTATTTAGATTTACATGCTCACGGAATAATTAATTTAGATAATTGGAAATCAATGATACCTTTAGATAAAGAAACAGCCCTTACGGGAATAATTAATGCCGATATTGATGCCAATGGAAATTATAGTCAAATTGAAAAAGAACAATACAATAATTTTAATGCTAATGGTAATTTAAAAATCACCAATTTGCTTTATAAATCAAAAGATTTACCTCAAGATTTGACAATTAAACAGGGTGAATTTCAGTTCAATCCGAAAAAAGTGGACATGCCAATTTTGGATTTAAAATTGGGTCATTCTGATTTATTATTAGCGGGTTCTATAACTAATTTTTATGAATATCTCTTTTCAAATGGAACCATCTCCGGAAATCTAGATCTAAAATCTAATTTATTAGATTTAAATCCTTTTATGACTGAAACTGGGCAAGAGTCTAAATCGACCGAGCCCTTGGCTTCAGACACCATGCCATTAAAAGCTATTCCAATTCCACAAAACATAGATTTTACTTTAAATACCAAAATTGATAAATTGATTTATGATAATTTAACTTTAAAAAATGTTAGTGGTTCAACTCAAATAAAAAATGGGGTAGTTGATTTAAATAATATTAATGCAGGAATTTTTAATGGAAATATTGGTATTGGAGGCTCTTATGATTCAAGAAATATTAACAATCCTTTTGTTAATTTTGATCTTAAACTAAAAAATATAAGCGCTAATCAATTATTCGAATATTTTAATTCCATTAAAATTTTAGCTCCAATTGCCCAATTTATTAAGGGAAATATTTCAACTGAATTTAATTTTAAATCGAGTCTTACCGAAAGCTTAATACCTGTATTTACCTCAATTCTATCATCAGGTTTTGTTGATGTTCCAGATGCTAAAATTAGTGGTTTTGCACCCCTTCAATCTTTAAGTAATTCATTGAAAATCCCATCATTTAATGGATTGGATTTAAAGAAAGTATTATTATCGTTCCAAATTATTGATGGCAAAATAATGGTAAAACCATTCAATTTTGCAGTTGGCCAAACTAAATTTAAAGTAGAAGGTTTTAATAGACTTGATCAAAGTATAAATTATACGGTTGATATGGAAATTCCTCGTTCAATGTTTGGAGAGGCAAACTCTGTGCTTAATCAATGGAGTGCTGATGCTCAAAAAATAATTCCAGGATATAAATTACCCGAAATTATTAATGTGGCTGGATTAATTGGCGGAACAATAAATGCTCCTTCGGTAAGTACCAATTTAAAACAAACTGGAAAAAATTTAGCCAATGATTTGAAAAATCAGGTTTTAGATGAAGCAGAAAAGAAAAAGGCTGAATTAGAACAGAAAGCTAGGCAAGAAATTGAAAAACAAAAAGCAGATGCTGAAGCAAGGTTAAAAGCAGAAGAGCAACGTTTAAAAAATGAAATTGAAGCTAAGAAAAAAGCCGAAGAAGAAAGGCTTAAAAAAGAAGCTGATGATAAATTGAAACAAGAATTAGAAAGACAAAAACAAAAAGCAAAAGACCTTTTTAAGAGATAAAAATGGATTATATTTTAATAACTGGTGCGGGTTCGGGCATAGGAAAAGCTATTGCTGAAATATTTGACAAAAAAGGCTTTCCGCTTATCCTTTGTGGCCGTAATTCACATAAATTAGAAAGTTTAAATAAAGAACTACAAAATAAAGATCATATTTACTTAAGTTTTGATCAAAGCAATTTAAATGAAGTAATTGAGGCTTCTAAAATTGTTTCTGAATTAAAAATAAAAGCCATAATTGCAAACGCAGGTCTTGGTGGTGAAAATTACTTTGGAAATGATGATCGTTGGTTGGATATAGTAAATACTAACCTCAACGGGACTTATTACATCATTCAAAGTTTTTTACCTCAATTAAAAAACCGAAATACAGAATTTGGTTCTATTATCATTACTTCATCGGTTTTAGCACGTTTGGGTGTTAAAAATTATACGGCCTATTGTGCTTCTAAAGCAGGTTTATTAGGCTTAATGCGTTCATTGGCCATTGAGCATGCTGAAAATAAAATTTTGGTTAATGCCATTGCTCCAGGTTGGGTGAATACAGATATGGCTATGGAAGGAATGGATGGTATAGCCAATCATTTAAATATTACTCGTTCTCAATTTTATGATATTGCCATGCAAAGTGTTCCTCTAAAAAAAATGTCAGAGCCTCAAGAAATAGCTGAATTAGTTAATTATTTAGTTCAACAAAAATCAATTACCGGACAAACCATTGATATCAATAATGGGTCTATTATGAATAGTTAAATGAATAAATTAATTTTAATATTTTTAATAATTATTTTTTCCTTGCGGGATGTTAAAGCTCAGATTCCAGCAATTGGGAACGAATCTGATTTAGAAATAGCCACTTGGAATTTAAAATGGTTTGGTGATGCTCAAAATGCCCCAAACAATGATCAATTGCAGTTTGATAACGTAAAAAATATTTTGCAATCTACTCAAATAGATATTTGGGCATTTCAAGAAGTTTCTAATGAAAATTCATGGATTCTATTATTAAATGAATTACCCGGCTATCAAGCGGCTTTAGCTAATTATTCTCAAACTCAAAAAACGGGATTAATTTTTAAATCATCCATGTTTACCAAAGTTTCTGAGCAATTAATATTAAATAATTTCGCATCAGATTTTGCAGGACGTCCACCTTTAGAAGTAGCTCTGGTTCCAAAAAACTCGAGCAGGTACGATACCTTATTTGTAATTGTGGTTCATTTAAAAGCCAATACAGGAACAACTAATGAAAGACGAACTGCTCATTTTCAAAGAAAAGCATGTGCCGAACATTTAAAGTCGTATTTAATTTCACATCCCGCAAGGAATATTGTAATAGCAGGTGATTGGAATGATGATGTAGATAATTCCATTCTCTACCCAGATAGTATATCTCCATTTATACCACTTTTTCCTAATTATGGTTTTTTTCCAACTGCAACTTTAAGTGCCGCGGGTTTGTCTTCATATGCATTTGGCGGACAAATGATAGATCATATTTTTATTAATAATAAAATGACCCCTCATAATAAAGTTTTTACATCGGCTTTATTTAATCCAACTCCATATATTACTGCATTTACAACCACAACCTCAGATCATTATCCAGTCTATAATCGATTTTTATGGAAAACTTCGGGTGATTTATCCTCTGAATCATTAAAATTTGAACCAAGTATTTATCCCAATCCCTCCAATAATGAATTTAGGATAAATTATTATCCTGCAAAGGAATTAATTTACTCAATTTTTGATGTAAGTGGAAAATTAGTGCAAAAAGGAAAAATATTAAGCGGTAATAATATAGAACATAACCTAGAAAATGGGGTATATGTAATATTAATTGAAGATAAAGAATTAAAGTATAAAATTAAATTTGTAGTTAATGGAAAATAATGAAAGACATTATATTTCTTTAAAAGATAAGTTAGACGCGTGGTTTAAGTGGCCAAGCAATTATATGTTTAAATTTATTGTACCTAATGACAATAAATTAGTCACTTTAGTTGAGACTTGGTTTGGGCCAGAGGCCAAAATTAGACATATGAACTCTGCCCAAAATAATTATGTAAGTATTTCTGTAGAGGTAATTATGCCATCTTCTGAATCGGTAATAAATATTTATAGAAAAGCCTCAGAGGTTAAGGGTTTGGTAGCCTTATAAGGATAAAATAGGTAAAGCCAAAATTCCACAAACAATTAATAATTTTATTAACAAATGGACTCTTTTGTAATCTCTTTGGTTTTTACTTTTAATTAATAAAATCCAACAAATGCCTGCAAGAATAAGGGCAGGAATAAAAAAATAATTCAAAGGATGTAAACCCATGGCTTCATAGAAAATCCAGAAGGGTAGAGGCAATAGTACAAAAAGAGCACTTATTAAAATTTTAGTATTTTTAATACCGTATTTAAGAGGTATGCTTGAATAGTTCATAATCAAATCACCCTTAATACCTTCTAAATCTTTTACCAATTCTCTTATTAATTCAACTATAAAAATAAATAGAGCATAAATAATAATTAATGATGGTAATGAATAAAAATAAATACTAACGACTAAGAAACTACTTACGGTTAATAAAGAAGCCATTAAATCGCCCATGAAGAGCATTTTTTTGAATTTATGAGAGTATAACCACAATAAAAAAGCGAAAATAATATTGAAAATTACTACTCTAAATCCACCTGATAACCCTAAAACAATACCAGCAAAACTCAGAAATAAATAGGCTTTTAGGGTAAAGTTTTTAGATATTACTTTATTGATGATTAAATCTTTTCTTTCATTAACCAAATCTTTTTCAAAATCGTAAAAGGCATTGATTAAATAACCGCCAGCAATAATTAAATCGCTAGAAAGAATGGTAATGAAAAATCTGAAATCAAGTAGAATAGGCAGTTTTGGAGCATCAAAATGTATTATGAATAATGCAGCAAAAACTTGTGCAAGTACAATTAACAATAAATTATACCAGCGAATCAAGGATAAAAACGCGAGTGTTTTTACCAAGAATACTTTTTTTTCTTGCCCATCCATAGGCAAAACTAAAAGGTATGAATTATTTCTGTTTTGTAATTTTTTAGATACTCCTGAGCTTTATTCCAGTCTTGGGTAAAGCCTAAAATAAATCCACCACCACCTGATCCGCAAAGCTTCAAATAATAAGCGTTGGTTTCAATTCCTTGTTTCCAGAGAGACTGAAATACACCGGGGATCATGGGTTTAAAATTATCTAATAAAAAGCTCGATAATTTTTTTAGATTTTTAAATAAGGGTTTGTGATCACCTTTTAAGAATGACTTGATGCACTCATCATTGTACTTTACAAACTGTTCTCTAATCATATTTCTAAAACCTACTTCTTTGCATTGTTCTAAAAACCAATTAACCAAAGGTTGGGTTTCGCCTGGTTCACCCGTATTTAATAAAAAAATAGCCCCATTACCGGGTCTACTTTCAGGTAATCCAACTGCATCTAAGTCAGTTTTAGATTTAATTAATATTGGGATATTTAGATAACAAATAAGTGGATCTAGACCTGAACTCTTGCCATGGAAAAAACTTTCCATTTGAGAGAATACTTGTTTTAATTTTAATATATCTTCTTGCTTAGCATCACCGCTATCCATAAGTTTATTTATAGCATAACGATCATAAATTGCCGCAACTAATGCACCAGAACTACCAACTCCAAATCCTTGCGGGATGGATGAGTTGAAATGCATTCCTGCATTAATTTCATTCTCAAATGTTACTAAATCCAGTTTAGCCAAAGACTGACCAGTCTCTTGTAATTCTTTTAAATAAATAAAAAATTTTTTTAAAGCCTCGTTTGATTTTTGGATAAATTCTGGATCATTATCCGCCTCAAAACTAAATTTCCCTTTGAAATTATTATAAGGGATTGATAGGCCCATCGCATCTTCAATGATTCCATACTCTCCGAAGAGAAGGATTTTTGCATAAAACAGCGATTCTTTTAGCATTTTTATTGAATTTGTATCGGACCTAAGCCCATTTTGTCACAAATATACTTATTATTTTGGCAATAATTTTTTAAATCTTTTTCGAGTAATTCTAAAACTATATGCCTAATTGTTCCTGGATATATCATGTGCACATTAGCCCCAGCATCTAAAGTAAAATATAAATGTACCCCTTTTTGTTTTCTAACTTCCCTAATTTTTTCAATAATAGCTAAGGTATTAGGTTTCATTAAAATAAATGATGGATTAGAAATCATCATTAAAGCGTGCAACTGAAGAGCCTCTAATTCGGTAATTCGGCCAAAATTCTCCCAATCTCCCTCCATTAATGCCTTCCTTAAATCGCTTAAATTTTTTTCTGCCTCTTTATATCGTAGCTCTGCAAATGGGTGATTATTCATTAATTCGTGCCCTGCAGTAGAACTTACTGATTTTTTTCCTTCATCAACTATTAAAATACAATCTCTAATATCTTCAAAGTTCTCATGAATTTTAAAATCAGGTTTTACAGCAAATAAATTCGAGCTTCTACTGATATCATGGTGTTTTCCCCAAATAGAAATACCCGGGTATACCGACCTGCATGCTGAGCCTGATCCTAAACGAGCAATGTATGAAGCTTGCATAAAAAATGCTTCTTCATCATATTCCCTTGCGGGATGAAATTGATTATCAATACTTACGATGCATAAAGCTAATGCACTCATTCCTGATGCTGACGATGCAATTCCGCTGCTATGAGGAAAGGTATTCGAGGTTATAATTTCCCAATTGTATTGATTTAACCAAGGATAATAAACTTCTATTCTTTTAAAGAGTTTTTCGATTTTCGGGACAAAAGAATTTTCCTTTTTTCCTTCAAAAATTACACTTATAAAATCTTTATTATGATCTCTTTGAGTAAAATTTACGCGTGTTTCGGTAAAACAATTGCTAAGGGTAATGCTTAAACTAGCATTAGCGGGTACCTGATCTTGTTTTTTACCCCAATATTTAATTAATGCAATGTTTGAAGCGCTTCTCCAACTTGCAGTTCCGCTGCTTAAAAGTTTTATATTTTCGGGAATTGGAATTACTTTTTCTAAACTACTCATGAATAATCATTTCATCAAAAGGTACAATGGTTGAAAAATTTTTCGAATTAAAATAATTATTTACATATTCTGATTCTTTTTGGCTGCCACATAAAACAAAATCACCTCCCCAAGCTCCTAAAGATTTAACAAACCCGTCAAAATCAGGGAACAATGATTTTTTAATTAGTTCCATTTTTAAAGCTTCTGCAATTAACAGTTCATGTTTTTCTAATTTTTCTGCAAAATCTTCAAAACTTTTTGCATTAATGGCTCCCATACTTAGCTCCGAAATTTCATCAACTAAATGAAGAATTTCGTTTCTATGATTTCTATAGTGAGAAATCCCTTCTCTGCTGTTCTTTTTTTGATTTAAGTGAACAAAATACAGCTGATTTTTAAATTTTGGATTAAAGTCTAATTCTTCAAATTGAGGTTGAGAACCTTCTTTTAAGCGATATAATATGGCTTTTTGACTATTAGCGCATGCAATATCATAACCACTTCCAGCAAAAGATTTAAAAAACAAATGAAAAGGATTAACCTCAGCCCATTGGGCTATATTATTAATAAAAGTACTACTGCTACCTAATCCCCAATTATTAGGGAATTCTAGTTTGGTTTTTATTTCAACGGGCTCTCTCAAAAAATCTTGGTTTAATAAGCGAGCAGCTTTTAAAACTCCAGACAATAAACCAGCTGATTCGCTAATATTAGTATCTATTACGTTGAACCACTCATCTAATTCAGCAAAAAACCATTTTTCTTGGTTTACATCATAAGCTGTCCAGTCTATAAAATGATCAGGGTTTTTGGATTTATGAATTTCTAAAACCTGCCCCCTTTTTGTGGGTAAGGCAAAACTCAATGCACCATCAAGTACAAAGTATTCCCCTGTAATTAATAATTTTCCATTACTCCTGATTTTTTTAATCATATTAATGAGCTTTTTTCTGGATATTTTCCGGTTGCTCTATACCTCTTAATTGACAAAACAATTTAACTACACCTTGATGACTCACTGTGTCATGCTCAAAGTGTTTGATAATGGTTTTCTTTTCTTCATCGGTAGCTTCTAACTGATTTAGAATATTTAACAGGTGCATTTTCATATGCCCTTTCTGAATTCCCGTAGTAACTAATGATCTTAATGCCGAAAAGTTTTGAGCTAATCCAACAGAAGCCACAATACCCATTAATTCTTTAGCATTAGGTTTACCTAAAATTTCATAGGCAAATTTAACCATTGGGTGCAAAGAAGTTAAGCCACCAACCGTACCCAGCGCCATTGGAACCTCAATCCAGAATTTAAATATCCCATCTTTTACTTCTACATGGGTTAAGCTAGAATATCTGCCATTTCTGGCAGCATAAGTATGTCCGCAAGCCTCTACTGCTCTAAAATCATTTCCAGTAGCTATTACTACTGAATCAATACCATTAAAAATACCTTTATTATGGGTTGTTGCTCTATGAGGTTCAATTTCAGCAATCCTAACTGCCTTCGTGAATTTTTCTACAAATTCTTGCCAGGTATATTCTTTCTTTTCGTCTTCTAATTCTTCAACTTTACAACTTACTTCTGCACGCACCAAACATTTAGGAGTGTAGTTAGATAAGATACACATGATTATGGTAATATCCTTTTCCTCTTCGCTAAATCGTTCGCTTTTTTCAACTTCTCTTTTTAAAGTCTTGGCAAATTGCTCTAAACATGAATTTATGAAGTTAGCACCCATAGAATCACATGTTTCGAAAGTGGCAAATAATTGGTAATAATCAGGCTCGTCAAGGGTTTTATCAACCAATTGAATATCTAAAATTCCGCCTCCTCTTGCCCTCATATTTCTGGTAGTTTCATCCGTATCAGAAAAAAATAAAGGTTTAATTTCATTTACAAAAGATCTCAGTTTTTCTCCATCTCCTTTGTAAGTAAAGTGGACCTGACCAATTTTTTCAGTTGATATTATACTTGTTTTAAAACCACCTCTTTCATACCAAAAATTTGCAGCCTTAGCAGCAGCGGCCACTACTGAACTTTCTTCAATAGCTAATGGAACACAAATTAAGCGACCATTAATTAAAAAATTAGGAGCTACTCCAAATGGTAAATAATAGTTTGTTAAAGTATTTTCAATGAACTCATCATGTAATTTTTGAGTATCAGCATTATTATGCCAATAACTGGTGATAATTTCATACGATTTTTCAGGATCAGCCGTGTAATTATTAGTTAGCCATTCAATTTTACCTTCTTTTGAAAGTTTTGAAAATCCTTTAATAAATTCAACTTTTTTCATTAATGTCTTATTTTTAAGTAGGCTTTAGCCATTTCTAATCCTTTTTTCTGCTCTAATAAATGTTCATCTAAGGCCTCAAATGAATGTGCAGCATATTTCAAAAGGGTAGAGGCTTGCCCATAAACTGATTTGTATTTTGATTTTTGAGTTAGATAATATCCCGCAAGGAAATTTTTTACCCCACCCGAAATAATTAATTGGCGACACAAAGTTTTGCCTTGGTATTTTTCAAAAATAGTATTCGAAAACTCTACCATTTCTTCGGCGCTATGCCCAATAAAGCTAAACGGCATTAGAGTAGACTCTTCTTTTTCTTCCGTTCTAAGAATTTCAAGTTTAGCGAAATTAGTTCCGCCCATTGCTGCAAATTCAATAGCCTCAACAGGTAAATTTATTAACTTTTCTAAACTACGAGGACCCATTCCTTGACCTACTTCTTTAACTATAATTTTAATATCTAGTTTGTCAATAATAGTTTCGATGGTTTCTAAAGGTGATTTTTTAAATCGATCTCCTTCTGGTTGCAACCATTCTTGAGTTGGATTAACATGAATAATCAATCCATCTGCACTAAGTTTATTAATTAATTCAATAATTTTATATAACTCATTATGCTCTATTAATTCTTCTAACTGAGCAATACCAAGGTTTGCGTAGAAGGGGAGATCATCCCCAATTTCTTTTCTATAATCAAAATCAGGCAAATATTTATTATCATCCAATATAATCCTGCATGATCCTAAACCCATCCCCATTCCATATTTTTTGCAGGCTCTTGCTAGATTTTTATTTATTAAGCCTGCTTTTTCTGTACCTCCAGTCATAGAACTTACCCAAATTGGCAAATGCATTTCTCTGCCTAAAAATGGGATATTTTCAATTTCAAAACTATTGGGATGTGCTGATAATAAGGGCTCGTAATAAAACCTTTGGTCTAATTCGCCTTTATCTGTTTGAGATTTAAAGGCTAATTCTATATGATCTTGCTTGCGCGAAGATGTACTATCTGTATTCAAAATATTTCCTTAATTAAGGTTATAACTTTTTGATTATGAAATTTGTTTGCACAAAATCAAAAATTTATTAACAATATAATGCTCAAATATAAATTAGATTTTTAAATTATTTTAAAATATATCATTTACCACAAAAGTATTATGGGTATAAAGCTATATAAATGCAGAATAATATTATTTTAGACCCAAAAAAATACCAAAATGAAAAAAATCCTTTATTTCTTAATTAGTTTTTTGATGGTAGCTCCATTAAAAGCTCAACAAAATTCAGATATGCTTGAAAAGGCTATATCTTCAGTAGTCACCGTTGCCGTGTTTAATATGGAAGGGGCAAAGACCATGTTAGGATATCGTGGTGTTGCAGATAAAGCCTACGAAAGAATATTAGATATGACAGGGGTACAAAGCTCAGGTTCAGGTTTTGTAATCGAAAAAAACGGAAAAAAATATGTAATTACTAATGCTCACGTAATAGAGGCAGCATCGGCAGCAAAAGGTAGTTTATATGTTTTTTCTATAGACCAAACTAAATACGAAGTTAGGGTAGTAGGGGGTGATTCTTTTTATGATATCGCCGTATTGGAGTTTGTAACCGAGCCTGGTAAAGAAATTAGTATTGTTAAATTTGCAAATCGTGAAGCTCGCTTAGGAGAACAAGTTTTTGCAATCGGAAATCCACTCGGCGAATATCCTTATACCGTTTCAGAAGGGATTATCTCAGCTAAAAATAGAGTTAGAAATGGAGTAACTGGTAAATTTGGTTTTGTTCAAACAACAGCTACTGTAATTTGGGGTAATTCTGGCGGACCACTAGTTGATTCTAAAGGTGATGTTTTAGGAATTAATTCTCAAATTGCCTTTGCCACCAGAGGTACTGAAATGATTTGGCAACCACAAATAAACTTTGCATTAGAAGCTCAATTATCAAAAAGATTAGTGGATGATATTATCGATAATCAAGGTTTAGTTAAAAGAGCTTGGATAGGATTAGAAATCGTTCAACGTTACGATTACAACAGTTGGGGAGAAGCTTCAGGTATGCCATGGGAACTTAGAGATACCCTTCCGGTAATTAACAAAGTGGTTCCTAATTCGCCTGCTGCTGCGGTTTTTGGTAATAAATTAGGCTCAGTAATTACTTCGGTAAACGGATTCAAAACTAGAAATTTACAAGAAGTATTAGGTGAATTTGAAAAAGTAAAACCAGGTTCAAGTGTAAAAATAGCTATCGTAAATACGGATGGAACTAAAGAAGAATTAGTAGTTAATGCAGGAACTGTTGAACCTAAAAATCTGGAAGCTCTTGCAAGATTTGTTATTGAAAGAGATGGAAATATGAAAATCTTCCCTTCTGAAGGAACTTTAATGGTAAAAACTGCTGATATGTCGGTACGCAGACCAGAAAAAGAAGAAAGAAGAGAAGGTCAAAGGAGAGAGGATAGAAGACCTGAAAGAGAAAAATCTAGAGGGGGTGCTGCAGCATCAGAATTAAAATCTAACTTTGGTTACAGACTTTTAGCAGCTGGTTTAGAAAATGAGAATTGGAATTCAATTTGGTGGACTAATAAAATGAATCATTTAGGCGCTACCTTAAGATTATGTGGTATTGCAGGTTATGTTAACTTATATGTTAACGATCCAGAAAATCCAAATGATGTTGAAATGAAAACCATTTCATTTTCTAATGATCCTTATGTTTATCAATTATGTTTATGGTACTAAATCAATAAGTTTATAATAAAAAAGCCGCTATGTAAATAGCGGCTTTTTTTATTCTTTAATAATAATAAATCGATAATCTAATTCCATTTTATACTCCCAATTAAGTGAATCATATCATCAATTAAGAATTTCTGAATTGGAGCTATAGAATCTTGATTAGATGCAAAATTGAAGTAAAAGGCACCTCTTAGAAAATGTTTATTGGAATCCGTTACAAAAAATTGAAAAGAGTTGGCTGTATTTCCTTTTAATTCATACAAAATACCATATACTTTATCTTCACTTTTTACAATTTGAGATTCATTAATTTCAGAGGCTTTGATAGTATGTTCATAAACCAATCTATTGGCATCCTCTACTAATTTGTTGAATTCTTCTTTGTTTTTAAATGTTTTATAAGTGAAATGGGTGGTAGCATTAAAAGGATTAAAATCCAAATTAAGCCAACATGGTTCTGAATCTTTGCTGCTATCTGGACTTAAAACTGAATATTTAGGGATTTCAAAACTAAATGGGCATTCTAATTGAGATTGTACATATTTTTTTTCAGGCAATTCAATTTTAAAATATCCTTTTGGTTTAGGAGTAAAATTTTCATTATCACAAAAGCTGAATAAAAAAGAAATTGCAATTAAACCCCAAATTTTCCTATTCATCATTCTCATCATTTTTAATTAAACGTTGAACCTTAACCCTTTTTACTCGTCTTTTATCTACTCCCTCAACCAAAAACTTAAATGATTCAAATTGAAGCTGAGCGCCTAAGTTAGGAATATTTCCGGCCATTTCAACTACTAAACCACCCAGAGTATCAGCTTCACCTTTTACCTCATCAAATGTATCGGGCTCTATTTCCATTAAACGACATAAATCATTTAATAATATTTTCCCTTCAAAAACCCAGGTATATTCGTCCAAACGACTGTATGAATTTTGTTCTTCATCAAATTCATCATGAATCTCACCAAATATTTCTTCCAAAATATCTTCCATGGTTACAATTCCTAAAGTTCCTCCAAACTCGTCAACCACAATAGCTAAGTGAACTCGTTTTTCTTGAAATTCTTTAAATAAATCGTCGATTTTTTTAGTTTCAGGAACAAAATATGCGGGCCTAATATATTCTGACCAACTTTTATTTTCGTCTTTGTAAACTGGTAATATATCTTTTACAGATAAAACACCTTTTATAGAATCAATAGTTTCTGAATAAATAGGTAGTCTAGAATAATTCCACTCAGAAATTTTTTTAACTAAATCTTTAAAGGGGGTATGAGCTTCAAATGCTGCAATTTCGAGCCTAGGAGTCATAATTTGTTTTACGTCAATATTACCAAAGTTTACAATTCCCTTTAAAATACCTTTTTCCTCTTGAGATGCTTGTTCATTGGTAGTAATTTCGATAGCATGGTTAAGCTCGTCTACTGAAACCATATGACCCTTTTTTGCAATTCTTTTATCAATGATACTGGTGGAGTTTTCTAAAAGGTAAACAGGCCATGCAAGTATTTTTGATAAACTTAAAAGCGGAATTGCCATAAATCTCGCAATTTTTTCTGCATTTAAAGTAGCATAAATTTTAGGCATAATTTCGCCTAATAAAACTAGCAAAAAGGTTACTAGTACTACTTGTATAATAAAACCTAATATCGGAAAAGCGCTGAAATTGAAAACTAAGTCGAAAATAATTCCGGAAATCAAAACAATACCTACATTTACAAAATTATTAGAGATTAAAATTACTGCTAATAATTTTTTATGGTGAGATAACAGATAGGTAATAGCTTTTGATGATTTACTATCCTCTAGTTTTATCTCATTTAATGTGTTTTTAGGTAAACTAAAAAATGCATTTTCTGAACCAGAAAATGCAGCTGAACAAACTAAAAAAAGGATAATAAAAACCGAGGCTATTAAAACAGTTGCCAAGTCTGCACCACCCCAATCTGGATTTATAAAAGAATTTAAAAAAATCAAGGGTATTGACCCCGTATCACTACTATCTGTTGGTTCCACGAATTAAAAATTAAAATGGCAAATCATCAGTGATTGTACTATCCTGATTATTAGTTTTATCATTATTAAAGGTTGGAGAAGAATCCATAGGTTTATTGCTACTATTTTCTCCAGTTCCAGAGTTAGAAGAAGTGCCTCCACCTAAAAAGTTCATAACATTGGCCATAATTACTATTGCTGATTTTGGTTGGCCAGTGGCCTTGTCTTCCCAAGTTTCAGTTTTGATTTTACCTTCGATATAGATTTGACTACCTTTTTTAACAAATTTTTCAGCTAGTTTAGCTAATTCTCCACGCATGCGGATATTATGCCATTCAGTAATTTTAATTCGATTTCCTTCTCTATCACGACTTACTTCATTAGTAGCTAAGGAAAAAGAAGCTACAGCATTTTGATCATCAAAATATCTTACCTCCGGATCTTTACCCACATTACCCACTAATATTACTTTGTTAACTGACATATTACTTTAATTTTAAGAAGCTCATTAACAATCAATTGCGGAAAAGCAAACTGATCTATTTCATCAAACTTCACTTCAAAAATACCAAAATTATCCTTTTCTTTTATATCCTGAATCTTAATTAACCAAAAATGAGCATAAATCAGACGATGGCTTAGTTTATGTTTTTTTGTATTAAATAGTTTAAAATCAATATTTTCTGTATCAATTTGAATTCTTTTTTTTACTTCAGTTAAAATTAGTGTAATTCTTTTTTCATTATCCAAATCTGGATAAAAATTTTCGAAATTGGGGAATTCATATAGTCCTTTCCATATGCTTTCATCGCTTCGTTTTCGAATGTAAATTCCTTTTTCATTGTAAAAAATTAAGTAGTCGATTAGTAATTCAGAAACCTTGGTTTTACCTAATTTTAGTGGAATTTGATAAACCATTTCATTTTTTAAGGCATAACATTCTTGATTGAATGGACAAATGGGGCATTGAGCCAGTTTGGGTTTACAAACTGTAGCACCTAATTCCATAATGGCTTGATTGAATAAATCAGGCCTATTTTCAGGAATTAAATCATTACATATTTGGCTAATTATTTTTTTGGTGCTCAGTTTATCTATGGGGTCCACAATGCCATAAATTCGGCTAATTACTCTTATGACATTACCATCAATCGCTGCTTGTTTTATTTTAAAAGCGAATGAACCAATTGCAGCCGCTGTATATTCTCCAATACCTTTGAGGGCCAAAATTTCATTATAAGTTTTAGGGAAATTTCCGTCCAGTTCTTCAAAAATATATTTTGCTGTTTTTTGTAAATTTTTAGCTCTAGAGTAATATCCGAGTCCTTGCCAATCTCTTAATACTTGATCTTCAGGGGCTTGAGCTAAATCTTTAATTTCGGGATAATTTTTTACAAACTTATTGTAGTAGGGTAGACCTTGATCTACCCTGGTTTGTTGTAAAATGACCTCGCTAAGCCATATTTTATAAGGATCTTGAGTATTTCTCCAAGGTAAATCTCGTTTATTATCAAGATACCAATTAATTAATTTTTCGCTCCAGTTCATTTTTTTCTTCTAACAAAACAAACAAAAAAAATAAAAACTTGTTGCATATTGAAATTAAACTAGTTAGAATTACTACCTTTGCACCCCTTGCGGGATAAAAGGTTAAAAATTAAAAAATTAAATTAATATAAAATTACGATGACTAAAGCAGAAGTTGTTGCCGAGATTGTAAACAAAACCGGTATTGGTAAGGCTGAAGTTCAGCAAACCGTAGAAACTTTCTTTAAAGTATTAAAGAATTCAATGGTTGACGGAAGAAATGTATATTTCCGTGGTTTTGGTTCATTTATTTTAAAGAAAAGAGCTAAAAAAGTAGCTAGAAACATTTCAAAAAACACCGCGATGGTAATTGACGAGCATTATGTGCCGCGTTTTAAACCAGCAAAAACTTTTGCCGATAAGGTAAAAAAGAGTGAAAATGTTAAAAAATTATTAAAATCTGAAGCAGCGAAGTAATTTTGCTGCATGAAACAGAACAAAATATTGGCAGGCCTAATTAGTATGGCCTGCCTTATATTAGTAATATTAATGTCTTTAAGAGGCTTTAATACTAATAAAGGCACAGTAGAAACATCTAATAAACAATCATCGGGTGAATTTGACATTCCCGGTTTGATTGAAGCCCAAGAAGAAAAATTAGAGAACCCTTTAAAAAATTATCTAGGAAGCATCCAAAATTCCTACAAGGAACTAAATACTGACAAGCAAAATCCTTATTTATTTTATATAGCAAGATTTTGGGATTCTGTTGGATATCCATTTGCGGCTGGTTATTATTATGAAAAAATGGCGGTTGCAGAGCCTAGTCCTGTTTCTTTTCAGAGAGCAGCGGATGCTTTTTTCATAGCCGCATCAGATCAACCAGACTCGGTTTACAGAAATTTATTTTTTGACGAAGCTATCAAAAACTATAAAAAAGTTTTGGAGTTAGATGCATCGGTATTAAGCGCAAAAACACGATTAGGGATTTGTTATGCTGAGGTTTCAGAAGCTCCTATGCAAGGTATTTCTTTGCTGAGAGAAGTGGTAACAGCAGATTCTAACAATGTTGAAGCTATATTTGCCTTAGGAATTTTATCAGTAAGATCAAATCAATATGATAAAGCCTTGCAAAGATTTGAAAAATTGGTATCTTTGCAGCCCTTAAATCCAGATTATCATTTTCAAGTTGGAGATGTTTTTCGATTAATGGGTAATAAAGACAAGGCTTTAGAGAATTATAATAAAGCTATGGCTTTAAGTAAAGACGAGAACTTTAAAAAGGAACTGAGTAATATAATTAACACACTTAAAACTAATTAAACGTATGCCAAGCGGAAAGAAAAGAAAAAGACATAAGATTGCTACTCACAAGAGAAAGAAAAGACTTAGAAAAAATCGTCATAAGAAGAAGTAATCTAACCTGATATTCATAGAATAGGGAATAATTCCCTATTCTTTTTATTTACATAAAATCGAACACCAAGTGTCAAACGAATTATATATTAATTCAGCACAAGCCGGTGTGCAGATTGCTCTTGTCAGGGATAAAAAACTTATTGAGCTACACCAAGAAGGATTATCCAGAAATTTTTCAGTTGGAGATATTTATCTTGGTCAAATCCGGAAAATTACCCCGGGTTTAAATGCCGCTTTTGTAAATGTAGGATACGAGAAAGACGCATTCCTTCATTATTTAGATCTTGGTCCTCAAATTAAATCCCTCAATAAATTTACTAAGTTTGCCATTCAAGGTGGTATAAAAACTGGCGATTTAAGAGATTTTAGTCTTGAGGAAGACATCGTTAAATCGGGCAAAATAAATGAGGTTTTAACAAAAAATAATCCTGTTTTAGTTCAGGTTGTTAAAGAACCCATTTCATCAAAAGGGCCAAGAATAAGTTCACAAATTTCCCTGCCGGGCAGGTATATGGTATTAATCCCATTTAGTAGTCAGGTCTCTGTTTCTAAAAAGATAAAATCTTTTGAAGAAAGGACCCGACTAAAAAATTTGGCTAATAGCATAAAACCGGCAAATTTTGGAGTCATTGTTAGAACAGTGGCTGAAGGCAGAAGTGCGGCAGAATTACATCAAGATTTATTACATCTTACGGAAAAGTGGGAAACGGTTACCCGCAATCTTAAAAATGCCACCGCACCAAGTCGAGTACTAAGCGAAGTTGACCGTGCATCTTCATTACTTCGTGATATTCTTAATGATAACTTTAGTCATATCGTAGTTAATGATCAGAGTATATATGATGAAATCAAATCATATATTACACAGATTTCACCTGATATGGTTGATATCGTTAAGTTTTATTCAGGAAAAGTTAACATGTTCGACCAATATGGAGTCGAAAAACAAATAAAATCTTCTTTTGGAAAAAATATTTCTTTACAAGGCGGTTCTTATTTAATAGTTGAACATACCGAAGCATTACATGTAATTGATGTAAATAGTGGAAGTAAATCAATGTCTGATGCCAATCAGGAAGAAAACGCCCTAAATGTTAATATGGAAGCTTGTGCAGAAATTGCACGCCAATTACGTTTAAGAGATATGGGAGGTATAATTGTGGTTGATTTTATTGACCAAAGGAGTCCTTCTAATAAAAGAAAAGTTTATGAAAAACTAAAAGAAGAAATGAAAACCGATAGGGCTAAGCATAATATTTTGCCTATGTCTAAATTCGGTTTGGTTCAAATTACTCGTCAAAGAGTTAGGCCAGAAGTTAATGTTTCTACTTCAGAGCTTTGCCCGACTTGTAAAGGTAGTGGCGAAATTGGACCATCCATTTTAATTACTGATGAAATAGAACAACGATTTGTTTATTTACTCAAGAATTTAAACCTAAAAAAATTAACCTTGGTTTGCCATCCATTTGTAGAAGCCTATTTGAAAAAAGGTTTTCCGAGTTTAAGAATGAATTGGTATTTTAAACATAAATCTTGGCTAAAGGTTGTTTCTGAATCGGGTATGGGAATTAATTCATACCGATTTGATAATGAAATTGGAGAAGAAATTAATTTATAAAAAAAAAGCCCGATTTATCGGGCTTTTTTTATGACATTATTTGTGTGGCCATTAATGAGGCCTTATTAAAACTCTCTAAATCTAAGTTTAAGTCAATTTTTTTCTCTGTAAAAAAGTCTATTAAAAATTCGGTAGGCATATTTCCTGTTAAATCATCAGAAGCCATAGGGCAACCACCAAAACCTTTAATTGCTCCATCAAACCTTTTACACCCGTTATCATAAGCGGCTTGAATTTTATCTTTCCAATTATCTTTTCGTGTATGTAAATGAGCTCCGATTTCTATGCTTTCATAATGAGGAATTATGCTTGAAAACAAACTAGAAATAATTGCTGAATCAGCTATCCCAATAGTATCTGATAAAGAAATTGTTTTAATGCCTAACTCTGCAATTTTTTCAACCCAATGATGAACGATTTCTGGCGACCATTTATCCCCGTAAGGGTTGCCAAACCCCATTGAAATATAAATGACTAATCTTTTATTTGTAGAAGAAATTAAATTTTGAATTTCTTTAACTCTTTGAAAAGATTCTTCTATACTTGAATTGGTATTTCTTTGTTGAAAAGTTTCTGAAACCGAAAATGGAAACCCTAAATATTTAACATGGTCAAACTCTAAGGATCTTTCTGCTCCTTTTTTATTGGCAATTATGGCTAATAAATTTAGATCTTTTTTATTTTCAATTCCTGAAAAAACTTGTGGTGTATCTTGCATTTGCGGAATCATACGAGCCGATACAAAGCTGCCCGCATCAAGAGTATCGAAGCCGATTTTGCCTAGTAAATTTATATATTCAATTTTTTTTGCAGTAGGAATAAAATGATGTAATCCTTGCATGGCATCACGTGGACATTCAATAATTTTTATCGACATAGGAGAAAATCTATTATTCGGGGCTTCAAAAATAGCTATTTAGTATTTGAAATTTCGTATTTTTGAAGACTTTCAGAATAATTATAAAATGAATACTACCGACTTGAATGAAAATTCAAACACTCCGGGCCAGGTTAATGAGAATAACCAGGTAAATCTTGAGAACCATCATGATGATCTCGGGGATGTTAGCGAAAAAGAACACGAAGAATACAGTGTTGAAGATGTTGATGAAGAACACGATTATTCATCGATGTCTAAAATGGAACTTGTTGAATTAGCAGAAAAAGCTTCATCTATTGAAGATCTTAAAGAGGCTACTTCTATCATCAGAAATATAAAACCTGTAATTGAAGGTATATTTAATGATGAATATGAAAATGCTTTAGCTGTTTTTATTGAGGAAGGGAATGAAAAAACCGATTTTTCAATGAAACCAGACGAACTTAAGTCTCGTTTTTTTGATGCTCTTAAAAAAGTTCAACAAAGAAGATCTGATTTTCGTCAAAAACAGGAAAATGAGAAATTAGTAAATCTCAACAAAAAGAGAGAAATCTTAGATAAACTAAAACATTTTACTGAAAATGATGAAACTGAAACTAGTTTAGATGAAGTTAAAAAACTTCAAGCTGAATGGAAAAAAATCAGGGTTATTCCTTCTGAATTCGCTCAAGAACTTTGGGAATCTTATAAGTTTTATTTAGATAAATTTTACGATAATGTTTCTATTAACAATGAGTTAAAAGAACTGGATCGTAAGAAAAATCTTGAAGCAAAAATTGAACTTTGTAAAAAAGTTGATGAGCTTCAAGGTGAGACTTCTATTAAAAGATCAATGATTCTTTTAAATAAGTTTCATGAAGATTGGAAAAATATTGGTCCAGTACCTAAAGAATTTTCAGACGAAATTTGGAATAGATTTAAAGCTGCTTCTGATAAAATTTATGAGCAGAAAAAAGCTTTATTAGATAAATTAAAAGAACAAAGAAACGCCAACTTAGAGCTTAAACAAGCCATTTGTGAGAAAATGGACCTTTTAAGTTCTGATTTACCTACCAAACCAAAAGAATGGATAGAAAAAACGGATAGCGTTAATGCTTTATTTGAAGAATGGAGGAAAATTGGTCCTGTTCCAAAAGAATGGAATGATAAAATTTGGAACCAATTTAAAGAAGGAAAAAACAAATTTTTCAATGAAAAAAATGCCTTTTTTAAGCGTTTAAATAAAGATAAAAATGAAAATTTAAAGCTTAAAACAAACATTTGTGAAAGAGCTGAAAATTTAAAAGAAAGCGAAGATTGGCAAAGAGCAACAGAAGATTTAAAAAGATTGCAAGAAGAATGGAAAAAAATTGGTCCAGTACCTGAAAAGTATTCAGATCAATTATGGAAACGTTTTAGAGCTGCTTGTGACCATTTCTTTAACAGAAAAGAAGATAACTTTAAATCTCAGAAAGAGGAGCAACAAGGCAATTTACAAGCTAAAAATGATTTGTTAAGTCAGTTGGAAACTCTTTTACAAGAGGATAATGTTGAAACGGCTTTCCAAACATTAAGAGAAATTCAAAAACAGTGGGCAAGTATCGGATTTGTTCCAATTGAGGCTAAAGCAAAAATTCAAAAGAAGTACCAAGAACTAGTTGATAAATCTTACGATAAATTCAAAATCAAAAAAGATGAAATGAATGAAGTGAGGTTGAAAGAGCATTATAAAGATTTAGTAGATTCAAATGATAAAAATCGTTTAAATCAGGAAGAATATAAAATTCGTGAGAAAATTAAATTCTTACTAAATGATATTGCTACTTGGGAAAATAATATTGGTTTCTTTAGTACTTCAAGCAAAGAAAATCCTCTAATTAAACAAATTAGAGACAAGATTTCTAAGGCAAGTGCCCAAGTTGATAAATTAAAAGCTGAATTAAAGATTATTTCTTCTATTAAAAATAATCAATAATGAGTTCATACTCTATCCTGAGTCGGGTTAGGGTTTTGGTAAGATATATTTCTAAAGCCAAAACCCGACACGGGATTCATTCTCCATTTGTATACGAGTTTATTGAGCAAGTGATTCAAAACAGGTCTGGTTTAGGAGCTGCTAATGAAGTAGAAAGCTTGCGTAGAGATTTATTAAATGATCAATCTCTTATTAATTATGATGATTTTGGAGCCAGCTCCAAAAGTGGATATTTTACGGTTTCTAATATTTGTAAAAAAGCGGCAAAATCTCCTTTATATACCCGATTATTATATAGGATTTCCAAGAAATATAAACCCACAAACATTTTAGAACTAGGAACATCTTTAGGGATTTCTGCTTCTGCTTTAGCAACTGGCAATAGAAATTCGCGTATTATTAGCATAGAAGGCTCTAAAGAAATTGCTGAAAAAGCAAAAGCTAATTTTGAAAAATTGAACTTAGATTCCGTTCAGGTTATCCATGGTTTGTTTGATGAAGTTTTACCCACAATTTTAATTAATGATATCAAATTTGATTTAATTTATATTGATGGTAATCATTCTTATGAAGCTACTAAAAGATATGTAGAAATGCTCAAGCCTTTTTTGGCAGATCAGGCATGTATTATTTTAGATGATATTCATTGGTCGGCCGGAATGGAAAAAATTTGGGATGAGTTAGTTAATAATTCAGAAATTACTTTGAGTATTGATTTGTTTCAAATAGGATTAATTTGGATTAATCGTCCACAGCCAAAAGAACATTTTGTTCTTAGACCATTCTAAAATAAAAAAGGTCGATAATTTCTTACCGACCCCTTAGTAATCAATATATTTATTAAATTATAAGCATGGCATCACCATAAGCCATGAATTTATATTTCTCTTTTAAAGCCACTTTATAAGCTTCCATTAATAAATCATAATCTGCAAATGCAGCCACTTGCATCATTAAAGTTGATTCGGGAGCATGGAAATTAGTAATAAAAGCATTAGCTATGCTAAAATCGTAAGGAGGGAAGATGAATTTATCAGTCCACCCGCTACTCGGATTTAATTTCCCTGTAGATGATACACTTGATTCAACCGCTCTCATTACTGAAGATCCCACAGCAACTATTCTATTTTTGGTGCTTTTTGCAGCATTAACTATATCACAAGCGGCTTGGTCAATAATATAACTCTCGCTATCCATTTTGTGTTTAGTTAAATCTTCAACTTCTACAGGTCTGAATGATCCTAAACCAATATGTAAGGTAACTTCAGCAAACTTAATTCCTTTGATTTCTAAACGCATTAAAAGTTCTTTAGAAAAGTGAAGACCAGCAGTTGGCGGACCAACAGCACCTTCAATTTTAGCCATTAAACTTTGGTAACGATCTTTATCGTCTTTTTCAACGTCTCTATTTAAATATCTTGGAATTGGAGTTTCGCCAAGTTTTTCTACTAAATTTCTAAACTCTTCATCAGTGCCATCAAACAAAAAACGAATGGTTCTGCCTCTAGAAGTAGTATTATCAACCACCTCAGCAACTAAATCATCATTGCCAAAGTATAATTTATTTCCAACTCTTATTTTCCTTGCGGGATCAACTAATACATCCCATAAACGAAGCTCTTTATTAAGTTCTCTTAACATAAAAACTTCAATTTTTGCTCCGGTTTTTTCTTTATTTCCGTATAAACGAGCTGGGAAAACTTTTGTGTTATTGAAAATGAAAACATCCTGATCATCAAACATTCCCAAAATATCTTTGAATATTTTGTGTTCTATTTTTCCTGTTTTGCGATCGATTACCATTAAGCGGCTTTCATCTCTATTTTTAGCTGGGTGTTTTGCTACAAGAGCATCTGGAATGTTAAACTTAAATGCGGATAATTTCATATATTCTTTAAAAAAAGATTTGCAAAAGTAGTGAAAATTAAAGGAATAATCAAGTCATTAGCCTAATACCCCTTTAATCTCAATTGTAGGCTCATTTACGCGGTTAATTTATCCAAGTTTTATTTCCTTTCATCGAGCATAACAAAAAATACTAATTCCTTTATTTACATTTGAATTATCAATGAAAGAGCGTTTAATTCAAATATTAGAAAGTATCAAATTTGCTTTCCAGGCTTTGGTTATCAATAAAATGAGGACCTTATTATCAGTCTTGGGAATTACCATTGGTATTTTTTGTATTATTTCTGTTCTCACAGTGGTTGATTACATGAAAAATGGAATTAAATCATCCATTGAATCATTAGGAACCGATGTTTTATATGTAATGAAATGGCCTTGGGATTTTGGTGAAGAATACCCATGGTGGAAATACATGAAAAGACCTGATGTTAGCTTTCAAGAAATGCAAGACCTAGAACGCGTATTTTTAAGCAGTGAGGCCATTGATAAAGTTGCATTTACGATGAGTGTAAATAATTACACCATAAAAGCGGGAGATAATAGTGTAAGTAATTTTTCGGGAATGGCAGTGTCTCATTATTATGAGCAAATGACCAATCTTAATATTCAAAAGGGCCGTTACTTTACTGAATTTGAGAGCAAAACCGGTAGTGCTTCTATAATTTTAGGTTCTGAAATGGCAAAGAATTTATATGATTCTAGAGATCCCATCGGGCAAGAATTAGTTTATCTGGGAAGGAAACTAACGGTGATTGGAGTTTTGGAAGCACAGGGGGATAATCTTTTTGGTGGAAATAACGACAATTCGGTTTTAATTCCGGTAAATTTATTACGTAAAATAATGAGTACCAATAGGGGTAGAGGCGAACCTATGATAATGGTAAAAGCTGGAAATAATATTCCGGCAGAGGCTGTTGAAGATGAAGTAAGAGGTGCTATGAGAAATTTGCGTAGGTTAAAGCCTGAGATGGAAGATAATTTTGCTCTTAATAAATCTACCATGATTAGCAAAGGGGTAGAGCCGATTTATTATATGTTAACCATTGGCGGGTGGATAATAGGCGGATTTAGTGTGTTGGTAGGAGGTTTTGGAGTTGCCAATATTATGTTTGTTTCTGTTAGAGAAAGAACCAATCAAATAGGAATTCAAAAATCATTAGGGGCCAAGAAAATATTTATTTTATCTCAGTTTTTAAGTGAATCCATTATGTTAACTTTTTTGGGAGGTTTAATAGGGATTGTTTTCGTTTTTTTATTATCGCTTTTATTCAACCAAATTATGGATATTAATTTGAATCTTAGCGCACAAAATTTCTTAATAGGTAATTTAATTTCAGTTGTTATTGGAGTGGTGGCTGGCTTTGTTCCTGCATATTCTGCAGCTAAAATGGATCCGGTAGAAGCCATTCGAACCAAAATCTAATTATATTGGTAATTTTTCATCCCGCAAGGGAATTTTTATGAATTAATAATTGAAAAAACCAATTAAGGTGCTATTTTAGCCTTTTTTATTATGAGAAAAGAACATGATTTTTTGGGGGAATTAGAAATTCCTGATAATATTTATTATGGTGTACAAACATTAAGGGCTTTACATAATTTTCACATATCGGAAATTCCGATTTCGAAGGAGCCTTTATTTATTAGGGCTTTTGCATATGTAAAAAAAGCCGCTGCTCTTGCCAATAGGGATTGTGGAGTTTTAAGCGAAAAAATAGCCGAGGCTATTTGTTTTGCTTGTGATGAAATTTTAACTGGAAAATACGATAATCAATTTGTTATTGATATGATTCAGGGAGGTGCTGGAACCTCTTGTAATATGAATGCGAATGAGGTAATAGCCAATATTGGATTGGAGTATTTAGGCTATCAAAAAGGCGATTATGATCATTTGCATCCCAATAACCATGTAAATTGTTCCCAATCTACAAATGACGCTTACCCAACTGCATTTAGAATAGCACTTTATTATAAAATTGAAGAATATTTAATTGTTTTAGATCAACTTCAAATTGCATTTAAAAAGAAATCAATAGAGTTTGATCAAATTTTAAAAATGGGAAGAACCCAGCTTCAAGACGCTGTGCCCATGACCTTAGGTGCAGAGTTTAATAGTTTTGCAACAACAATTAGGGAAGATATACAACGATTAAAAGAAGCACAAAGTTTAATTTGTGAGGTAAATATGGGCGCTACTGCCATTGGAACCCGAATTAATGCACCAGATGCATATCCGGATATTTGTGTTAAATATTTGGCTGAAATTTCTGGTGTACCTTGCGTATTAGCAGAAGATTTGATTGAGGCTACTTCAGATACAGGCGCATATGTTCAAATATCTGGAACCCTTAAAAGAAGTGCGATAAAAATATCAAAAATTTGTAATGATTTAAGATTATTATCATCTGGACCGAGGGCTGGTTTTAATGAAATTAATTTACCGCCTTTACAACCCGGATCGAGCATTATGCCTGGTAAAGTAAATCCGGTAATGCCAGAAGCTGTAAATCAAACCTGTTTTTACGTTATTGGTCAAGATGTTACCATTAGTTTAGCCGCTGAGGCTGGGCAATTGCAGTTAAATGTTATGGAACCTATAATAGCTTTTGGATTATTTACCTCCTTAACATATTTATCAAACGTATTAGACAGCTTAATTGATAAATGTATTAATGGAATTACTGCAAATGAAGATGTTTGCAAAAATATGGTAATGAATAGTATTGGAATTATTACCTCATTAAACCCAATTTTGGGTTATGAAAAATGCTCGGCGATTGCAAAAGAGGCACTAAAAACTGGTAAATCAGTTCATGATATTGCCGTTATAGAGCAAAAATTAATAAGTCAGGAAAAATGGGACGAAATTTTTTCAATTGAAAATCTAATTCACCCTAAATTTATTAATTCTTAAATAGGTGGGTAAACATAAAATTGCCATAATATTAAGTTTAGTTTTACTACTAATTAGTGTTTTTTGCGCTGTAAAATTCCCTGTTTTTTTTGATTCAGGCGATGGCATTCAACATTATTTAATCTCTAAATATGCATTTAAACATCCCCAATTATTTTTAGATCATTGGGGTAAACCCATTTTTACGATTCTTTCGGCTCCATTTGCTCAATTTGGTTTTTTAGGAATTCAATTATTTAATATTTTATGTACCGCACTTGCGGCATTTATTATTTATTTAATTGCTGATCATTCAAAATTGAAATACCCTATTTTAGGGATTTTATTATATTATTTAACTCCATTTGGTTTTTTGGGTCAGTTTAGTGGATTAACTGAGCCTTTATTCGCTTTATTTCTAATAACATCAGTTTATTTATGGCTAAAAAATAAAGAGAAATTAAGTGTAATTTTAATTTCTTTTCTTCCTTTAATTCGATCGGAAGGCTTAATTATTTTATTAGTATTTTTAGTTTTTTTACTATTTTCAAGAAAACTAAAATTAAGTCCGTACCTGTTAACAGGAATTTTAATTTTCTCAATTTTAGGATTAATTTTTAAAGAAAATTTTATGTGGATTTTTAATGAGAATCCATATGATAGTAAGGCTACGCATTATCAAAAGGGAGATTGGATGCATTATTTTGGCAAAATGCCTTATGTTTTAGGTTTGCCTATTTATGCTTTATTATTATTGGCTTTATTTAGTGGTTTAGACCGAATTTCAATTGCATTTAAACAAAAATATTCTGATCCGTTTCTGTTTTTAGTTTATGGAGCTTTTATATCTTTTTTTATAGCTCATAGTTTATTTTGGACTCTTGGAATTTTTAATTCATTTGGATTACCAAGAGTATTTATTGGTGTTTTGCCCTTAATAATTTTGTGTATTTTAGACTTAATTAATAAGTTTTATAACCTGAATTTTGGAGTAAAGATTAAACATAGTTTAGGATTATTAGTATTAATTTATGTAATTGTTTTTCCGTTTACATCTAATCATGCTGCTTATAATTTGAAAAAGAATTTTGATTTTGATAAAGGTCAAAAACTTATTAATAAGGCATTTGATTCAGCCGCTTTAGATAAAACGAAGGTTTATTATTCGCATCCTTATGTGGCGCTAAAATTTGATTTAGATCCATTTGATCTTTCAATTAGTAGTAAATTAAAAGATTATAAAAACGCAAAAACCGGAGAATATTTAATTTGGGATTTTTGGTTTTCACCTTTTGAAGATCAAATAAAGTATGACGAATTAAAAAATAATCCTGAATTTGAGATTCTTTTTGAGGAGAATGAACCTCATGATATGAATTTAAAAATTATGATTCTGCGAAAACGATAAGTTTTTTCGGGCATAATCGAGGGCGTAATCATATATTTTATCTAGTTTATTAAAATCAAACATTAAAAAATCTCCCAAATTTGGGGGATTAAATAAGACTTCGCAATTTTTTGATTTTAGGTTTAAAGATTGTTCGAGTTGAATATGGAAACATCTTTCAATTAGCGAAGAATAGCTGATTTGCTCATAATGTGGATTTAATGAATTTACTGATGACCCCAAAATTTTATATGAATTTAATACAGGGAGGATTGGAAAATTATCAGAAATTCCGCCATCAAAATATGAACTGCCATTAATTTCTACTGGCTCAAAAACTATTGGAACAGCAGATGAAGCAAGCAAGGCTTTTGATAAATTTCCTGAGTTTAAATACTCAGGCTTTCCGGTATTGATATTAGTAACTGAAACCCAAAGAGGAATGTTAAGTTCCTCTATTAACTCAACTTTTAAATATTCTTTTAAATTTTTCTCAATAAAAACAGGTTTAACCAATCCTTTAGTCCCAATTTTAAAAGAACCTAAACTGTAAAATTTTATTTTTTTAATAATTTCTAATATTTCCTCTGCTTTAAATTGCTGAGCAATAAAGGCACCAATTATTGCTCCAGCAGAAGCCCCAGAAATGGCATCTATTTTAATTTTATTTTCTTCTAAAATTTTTAGAAATGCTAAATGAGCAATGCCTCTAATTCCGCCTCCTGCTAATACTAAAGCGTTTTTTTTCATTATCCAATCATAATATGAGAATTTGGATATTTATATAATTTATCTTCTTTCTCGATACTTAGTGCAAAAGCTAAAGTTAAAATACCTACGCGACCAATCAACATAGTAAAAGTGATTATTAATTTACCAGCAATTGATAAATTTGGTGTAACACCAGTACTTAAGCCAACTGTAGCAAAGGCTGATACCTCTTCAAAAACTAAATCTAAAATAGGTATGTTTGGCTCAGTAATACTTAGTATAAAGCTACAAACAAAAATAAAAGTTGCAGAAAATAAGAATACCGATTGAGCTTTGTAAACTAAATCATGGCTTATAGTTCTTCTACCTAAAGTAATTACTCTTTGTCCAGTAACCGTAGCTAAAAGTGATTTAAAAATAACCACAAAGGTTGAAGTTTTAATACCTCCACCTGTACCTCCAGAACTAGCACCAATAAACATTAAGAAAATAAATATCATAAGAATGGGTTTTCCTAATTGAGTCATGTCAACAGTATTAAAACCAGCCGTTCTAGTAGTTACACTTTGAAAAAACGCCGTAATTATTTGTTCAATTGGGCCTAATCCCGCAAGGGTATTTTCTTTTTCTAATAAATAGAATAATAGGGTACCCACTAAAATTAATGCAATAGAAGCATAAACCGCAATTTGAGTACTTAATTTCCAGCGTTTCCAGCCTAATTTTAATCTTTTTCTTAATTGTTCTCGATCAAAAATATCTCGAATTGCAGGGAAACCTAATCCACCGAAAATAATTAGAAGTGCAATTACAATATGAAATAAGTATAAGTTTCTAATGCCTTGTTCATATAATCCATTAGAAAATAGGGCAAATCCAGCATTACAGAATGCAGAAATAGAATGAAATAATGAAAAATAAATTTGTTCATTAATATTTTTGAATGGATAATTACCCCATAAAAAATAAAGCAAAAAGGCCCCTATAATCTCAATAGAAAGGGTAAATACAAAAATTCTTCGAAGTAATTGATAGGTACCTGATAAAGAGTCCGAATCAAAAATTTCTTGTAAAATACTTTGTTGTCTTACGCCTACACCTTTTTTAAGGAATGAAGCAAAAAATGTCGCGAAAGTTAAAATTCCTAAACCACCTACTTGAATTAAAAATAGTATAATTAATTGTCCTTTAATATTAAAAACTTTTACGGTATCAAGAACAGTTAAACCCGTTACGCAACTAGCACTAGCACTAGTAAACAAAGCATCAATAAATGTAATACTATTTCCACTTAGGGTTACTGCTGGAAGCATTAATAAACCGGCTCCAGAAAAGATTAACAAAATAAAAGAATATATAAATAAGGAGCTGGGCTTAATATTTAATGAAGATATTAGGGATGAAGACCGAGCAATTTCAATTACAACTAATAAAACCATGAATAATTGGATTACTAGAGCGTAATTGGTAGACCAAGGATCTAAATCTGGATTGCTAAAAAAGTTTTGAATTAATGGTATTTTTAATATATAATAATTAATGGCACCAATTAGAATTATTAATAATATAATTAATTCCAGCCAATTTTGTTTTGCAAAATCAAACCGGTCATAACTAAAGAAATAACGAATTAAAAAATGGAAAACAAATGCACCGAAAAATACACGATTAAAATTGAGAATTAATAATTTTTCAATTGGATTTAAATGAAATCCATGAAAATAAATTAAAGTTCCAATAGAAAAAATAGCCAAAATTCGAATAATTATGGTGCTAATTCTTGGAATTCTTTCTCTATTCTCAAAAATAAATAAGCGAATATTTTTGTTAAAAGGCAGCATTTATTTAGTATGAATTTTAGCTTCTTTTAATAATAACTCTTTATCAATCGGTATTACTCCAACTTTTTCGCAAACTAAACCACCAGCCAAATTGCTTAAGAATGCAATAGTTTGTATATCTAATTTAAGCGCTAAACATAGAGCAGCTACGCTAATTACAGTATCACCAGCACCTGAAACATCAGCAATATTTCTAACATGAGCAGCCAAATGATAATAATCAATATAATTGGTAATTAATACCCCATTTTCACTCATGGTTACTAAAGCCATTTTATTATCTAAAATTTTCTTTAAATCATTAATGGCTTTAATTAAATTTTCTCTTTCTTTTAAGTTAACATCTGTTTTTAAACCTTCTTTAATCTCTTTTAAATTGGGCTTAAATAAAGTAGCGTTTTTATATTCTAAGAAGTTTCTTTTTTTAGGATCAACCGTAGTCGGAACCTTATGTCTATTAGCAATTTGTATTATTTTTTGGATATTTACAGAATTTAATAAACCCTTATCATAATCTTCAAAAATAATTACATCTACTTCTTTAATTAAATCTTCAATTAAATTAATTAGTTTATTACTTTCTTTACTGGTAATTTCTTCTACTTTTTCTTCATCTACACGCAGCATTTGTACGTTATTGCCAATAACTCTAGTTTTAGTAGTAGTTATTCTGCTGCTCGATCTAATAATACCTTTAGAAGTAATTTGATTGTTTTTTAAAAGATCTAAAAAAATATCCCCTTGAAAATCTTTACCAATAATGGAGCATAAAATAGGTTCTGCACCTAAAGCTTTGATATTCAAAGCAACGTTTGCAGCACCTCCCAAACGATTTTCTTTTTTCTCTACAGCTACAATAGGCACAGGAGCCTCAGGAGATATACGATCAACCCTACCAATAAAGTAAGAATCAATCATTACATCACCTATAATTAAAACTTTTAATTTATTAAAAGATTGAAAAATCTTATCAAAATCTTTCCTCATTTCAATTCATTTAAGGCTTTAGAAATTCTATTTATGGCTTCAATAATTATTTCGTCATTTGCTGCATAAGAAATTCGGATATAATTAGGATTTCCAAATGCTTCACCCGGAACCACGGCTACATAAACTCTATTTAATAAATATAAGCACAAATCATTAGCATTATTTATGATATAATCTCCATTTCTTTTACCAAAAAAGTTTGAAACATCTGGAAATACATAAAATGCGCCTTGTGGTTTATTAAATTTTAGTCCTGATATTTTGGAAAGCTCACTTAAAATAATATCTCTTCTTCTTAAGAAAGCATTTCGCATTTCGTAAGTTGGCCCCATATCAGAGTTCAAGGCAGCAATAACCGCTCTTTGCGATATGGATGAAGTTCCAGAAGTAAATTGACCCTGTATTTTTTCACAAGCCCAAGCAATTTCTTTTGCAGCTCCAATATAACCTATTCTCCAACCAGTCATAGCAAAACCTTTAGAAACTCCATTTACGGTAATAACCCTATCATATAAATCAGGTATAGAAGCTATACTATAATGTTTTTCTCCAAAATTTATATGTTCATAAATTTCATCACTGAGTATATAAATATTAGGATATTTTCTAAATACCTCAGCTAATTTTTCTAGTTCAGATTGGGTATATACAGAACCAGTAGGGTTACAAGGACTAGAAAACATAAATAATTTTGACTTATTATTAATTACATTTTCTAATTGTTCTGCATTAATTTTAAAATCAGCATCAACCTGAGTATCTATAAAAACTGGAATTCCTTCAGCATGTTTTACCATTTCAGCATAAGAAACCCAAAATGGAGACGGAATAATAACCTCATCACCCGGATTTACCAATGCTAACACCACATTCATAATAGAATGTTTAGCACCAGTACTAACAATAATTTGATCAGCTGTATAATTTAAATTATTTTCTCTTTTAAATTTTTGTGAGATGGCCTCCCTTAATTCAGGATAACCAGCAACGGGAGTATAAAAGGTGTAACCTTCATCAATAGCTCGTTTTGCGGCCTCCTTAATATGTTCTGGAGTTTGAAAATCTGGCTCTCCAAAACTTAAATTTATAACATCATGCCCCTGGGCTTTTAAAGCTCTTCCCGCTTTAGCCATAGCAATGGTTTGACTTTCATTGATAAGAGAAATTCTCTTGGCTATATCATGCTTCATATTCTTTGCCTTGCGAATATACTTTTAATACTATTTAAAAGCATATTTTATCCTAAATTCTTCATTTTCTTAAATGTTTATAAATAAAAAATTCCCTTGCGGGAAGAATTCTGATTCATAAGATTATGCTGAAAAAAGAAATTACTCATCGCGCAAGCAAAAGCATAATTTCCTTGCGGGAAGAATTCTGATTTATAAGATTATGCTGGAGAAAGAAATTACTCATCGCGCAAGCAAAAGCATAATTCCCTTGCGGGAAGAATTCTGATTCATAAGATTATGCTGGAAAAAGAAATTACTCATCGCGCAAGCAATGAAGAAAAAATGGCTTAATTGCGAGAGAGAATTACAGTAAAATAAGACTATTTGGCTGGTTTCATGCCTTTTTTACATTTAGTTTGATGAAAAATAAAAAAGGCAAATGAATTGTTATTTAAGTGCATATGGATTTAAAGAAATTCACCATAAAATCTCAAGAGGCTATTGCTCAAGCGCAGCAGATAGCCGTTGAAAATCAAAATCAGTCAATAGAAACCCTGCATTTATTATCGGGGTTATTGCAAACTGATGAAAATGTAATCCAATTTTTGCTAAAGAAAACTGGGGTAAATATACCTCGATTGAATGAAGTAATAAATGCTCAAATAAAGACCTATCCTAGAGTTAGCGGTTCTTCTTCTTTATATTTAAGTTCAGACGCAAACCAGGCATTAATAAAATCGCAAAGTTTACTTAAAGAATTCGGAGATGAATTTGTTGCGGTAGAGCTTATTTTATTAGCAATTTTAATGGCTAAAGATACGGCTGCTCAAATATTAAAAGACGCGGGATTAAGCGAAAAAGCTTTAAAATTAGCTATTTCAGAAATGCGCGGTAGTTCAAAAGTTAATTCGGTTGGCGCAGAATCCAACTATAATTCTCTTGAAAAATATGCGAAAAATTTAAATGATTTAGCTTCTAAAGGTAAGTTAGATCCTGTAATTGGTAGAGATGATGAAATTAGAAGGGTATTACAAATTTTAAGCAGACGAACCAAAAATAATCCGGTTTTAATTGGTGAGCCTGGTGTTGGTAAAACAGCTATTGCAGAGGGTTTAGCTCATAGAATAATATCTGGAGATGTACCTGAAAACCTAAAATCGAAAAAGATTTTTTCATTAGATATGGGGGCTTTAATTGCTGGGGCTAAGTATAAAGGTGAGTTTGAGGAGCGTTTAAAATCAGTGGTTAAAGAAGTTATTGAATCTGATGGTGAAATCGTATTATTTATTGATGAGATTCACACTTTAGTTGGAGCTGGCGGAGGTGGAGAAGGAGCCATGGATGCGGCCAATATTTTAAAACCTGCATTAGCCCGTGGCGAATTAAGATCGATTGGGGCCACTACTTTAGCAGAGTACCAAAAGTATATTGAAAAAGATAAGGCCTTAGAAAGAAGATTTCAAAAGGTAATGGTTGAGGAGCCAGATTCTGCTGATGCTATTTCCATATTAAGAGGTTTAAAAGAAAAGTATGAAGTTCATCATAAAGTAAGGATTAAAGATGAGGCAATTATAGCAGCAGTTGAATTATCTCAACGTTATATTACCGACCGTTTTTTGCCTGATAAGGCTATAGATTTGATGGATGAGGCCGCTTCAAAACTTAGACTTGAAATAGATTCTGTTCCAGAAGAACTAGATGAAATTGAAAGAAAAATTAAACAATTGGAGATTGAAAGAGAGGCTATAAAAAGAGAAGGCGACGAGAGTAAATTAAATCAGTTAAGCGAGAATATTGCCAATTTATCGGAAGATAGAAACGTTATTAAAAGTAAGTGGCAAACCCAAAAAGAAATAGTTGAATCTATTCAAACCAAAAAAGAAGAAATTGAAAATTTAAAATTAGAAGCTGAACAAGCAGAGCGTTTGGGTGATTATGGTAAAGTTGCTGAAATTCGATATGGTAAAATAAAAGAAACCGAAGCCGAATTAGAACAAGCCAAATCTCGATTAAATGAAATTCAAGAAACCGAGGTTTTGGTTAAAGAAGAGGTAGATTCAGAAGATATTGCAGGGGTAGTTAGCCGCTGGACGGGGATTCCGATTACAAAAATGCTTCAAAGTGAACGCGAGAAACTCTTGCATTTAGAAGATGAATTGAGAAGGAGAGTGGTTGGTCAGGAAGAAGCTATTTCGGCTATTTCTGATGCGATAAGACGAAGCAGGGCAGGTTTAAGCGACCCTAAAAAACCAGTAGGTTCATTTATATTTTTAGGTACCACTGGGGTTGGTAAAACAGAATTAGCAAAAGCTTTAGCCGAATATTTATTCAATCAAGAGCAAGCCATGGTTAGAATAGATATGAGTGAGTATCAAGAAAAGCATACCGTGAGTCGTTTAATTGGAGCGCCTCCAGGTTATGTGGGTTATGATGAAGGCGGACAATTAACGGAAGCCATTAGACGAAGACCATATAGCGTAGTTCTTTTAGATGAAATTGAAAAAGCCCATCCAGATGTATTTAATATTTTATTACAAGTATTAGATGATGGAAGATTAACTGATAATAAAGGTAGAATGGCAAATTTTAAAAATACCATTATTATCATGACTTCAAATATTGGATCACATATTATTCAAGAACAATTTGAGTTCTTAACCGAAATAAATAGAGAAGAGGTATTAGCTAAGACTAAAAACGAGGTTTATGATTTGTTGAAAAAATCAATTAGACCTGAGTTTTTAAATAGGATTGATGAAGTAATTATGTTTACTCCACTTGACAGAGAAAACGTAAGAAATATTGTTAATATTCAATTTAATGAGCTTAAGAAAAATCTATTGGAGCAAGGAATTGAAATTAATGCTACTGATGAAAGTTTAGATTGGTTAGCAGAATTAGGTTATGATCCTCAATTTGGTGCCCGTCCGCTTAAGAGAGTTATGATTAAAAAAGTATTAAACGAGTTATCAAAACAAATTTTAGCTGGATTTATTAAGAAAGATGCCAAAATATTAATGGCTTTGGATGATAAAAAACAATTTAAATTCTTAAACGAAGAGTAATACTCTGATTTTAATATGATTACCCATTATCTATTTTAATTTAGGTAATGGGTTTTTTTTACTCATTGAAATCTGCATTTTGCTCAATAATAAAAAACATCTAATTTGCTTTTTGCTAATTGCCTTAGTTTGAAAAGCAGGTGGATTATTCTTTTATTACTTATTCTGAGTTTTGGATTAAAAACCAAGGCGCAAAACACCTATTTCTATAAAATATTTAATCCCTTTACTAGTCCAGGTAAATTTATTATTAAAGACCTAAAATTTAGTCCTGATGGAAAAGTTTGGTTAGGCACTCCTGAAGGTTTATATATGTTTAATGGGTTTAAAATTGCCTTGAATCCTTTAACCATAAAAAAGGAAGGAGCTTATTACTGCGAGAATATTGAATCTATAGAATTAATAGATCAAAGCACATTAATTGTGGGTACTTATGAATGTGGAGCATTTTTTTTCGATACCAAAGCCGAAAAATTTACTCAAATTCCAATAATAACAAATGATGGAAAAGAGCCCTATCAAAGGGTCAATTCGGTTTATAAAGATGACTTTGGAAGAGTTTGGGCTGGTACAGATGATTCAAAATTATTTTTATTAGATAAACAGAAAAAACAATTAGTACAAATTCCCGCAAGGGCTTTAAACAAAACAAAATTTGGAGTCTGCCATTCATACAGCATAGATCCATTTGACTCCAATTTTTTATGGGTTGGAAGTACCAATGGTTTTATGAAGTTAGATACCCGTAGTTATGAATATTTTAATTATAGAATAACAGATTTTTCAAAAATAAACTTAAACATTAATGCAGTAAGAGGAATATATGCGTCAAAAGATTCTAATATTTACTGCGGAGTTTGGGGAGGTGGAATGGTTAAATTTAATCCTTACACTAATAAATTTTATCAAAGTATTATAGAAACTGATACCCCATTAACAGGTGCTCAAAATGTAGTCAGAGATATTGTTTATAAATCGGATACAGAATTATGGCTAGTAACTCACAATTATGGAATTGGAATTTTTAATACTGAAAATTTAAAAATTGATTTCATTAATAAATCATGGAATATTAGTTTCATGCCAGAAGATCGTTTTTTCTGTTTAGATAAAGATTTATATGGAAATATTTGGGCAGGAGGTGATATTGGTCTTCTATTATTAGGAAATTCAAAACCAAAGGCCAAAAAAATTACATTTCCAAAAGCAAATCATGCTAATATTCCAGCTTTACATGTTCCGTTATTTTATATTGAAGATCCAATAAAAAAACAATTTTGGGTTGCGGCCCACGAGTCGGATGGTTTATATAAGTTTGATTTTAAAATTGGATTTATTGATGAGTTTAGGCCGCCATGGTACACGGATAGACAAAGGTTTTTACCAAGAGCTTTTATTGGTCACCCAGATTCATGTTTTTGGATTTTTACGTTAAAAGAGGCCTTAAAATTTACTCCAAAATCTAATAAATGGGAACGCTTAATTATTGACCAAAGATTTGAAAAATATAAACATACTTTTAGAGATATACTAATCAAAAAAAATGGTGACTTAATACTCATAACCTGGTCTGATGGAATAATAATAAAAACCAAGAATGGAGAAATCTTTAATTTAAAACAAGAAAAGGATAGCGCAAACTCATTAATCAGTAATTATTCGTTGTATAACCCATTTGAAGATATTTATGGTCAGTTATGGATTGGTTCTGATTATGGTATTTCAGTAATTTCTTCTGATTATTTAAAAGTAAAATCTTATTCTTATTTATTCGGGAAAAATCAAAAATTATTTAGGGATAATTTTGAAATAACAGATGATTTAAAGGGGAATTTAATAATTGGTACTGGCAATGGTGGGTTATTTGTTATAAATCCACTGAATAAAAAAATAATTTTTGAGGTTCAGTCGAAAAAAGGATTGTGGACAGAAAATACTTACGATTTTACACGGAAAAATGAACACTTGTTCATATACGGACAAAATGGATTACAAGTGGTAAATTTGATAACTTTGAAATCCAATTTATTTTCGCCAGGATCTAGTTTACCTATTGAGGCAAATGAATGGAGTAATTTTTATATTAGTTCTAATTCAAGTTTGTTATTTGGTGTTAACAATGCCATATATACTTTTGACATAAATGATTTTATAAAACAAAGCGAACTGCCAGCAATTGAATATTTCGAGATATTAAATAATCAATCTAAAAGACTTTTATTAAGTGAAAAGGATCTGAAATGCGAATTTGATTATAAAACCAGCTCAATAAAAGTGAGTGCATTTACCAGTAATCTAGATTTTCCGGATGACGTATACTTAGAATATAAAATGCTGGAGGAAACCGAATGGAAGAATTTTTCTGAAAATTCTAATCAACTAGAGTTAACCGGACTTTCGCCAGGAAATTACACTCTATTTTTTAGATTTTCTTCAGCTGATGGAATTAGTCATTCAGAAGAAAGAAAAATTGATATACATATTAGTCCCCCATGGCACAAAACCTTAATTTTTAGGTTATTTGCTTTAGGGTTGATAGTATTTGGGGTGTTTTATTTAACTCGTTACAGGCAAAAACAGCAAAACGAAAAAAACACTTTAATGGCTAAATTAAGAGAAATGGAAAACAGAGCTTTAAGAGCTCAAATGAATCCGCATTTTCTTTTTAATACCTTAAATTCATTAAATTATTATATACAAAAAAACGAACCACAAAAAGCCAGTTTTCATTTGAAGAGATTTTCTAGGTTGATGAGGTTAATTTTAAATAATTCTAAGAAAAATCTAATTTCATTAGAAGATGAACTAGAGGCTATTCATATATACATAGAATTAGAGTCGTTAAGATTTGACAAAAAATTCAATTTTAGATTTTTTATTGAACCTGATATAAAAAGTTCAGAGATTTTTCTTCCACCATTATTAATTCAACCTTATTTAGAAAATGCAATTTGGCATGGTTTAATGCAGAAAGAAAGCCAGGGGAATTTGGAATTAAAAATTATTAAGAGGGGAAATATAATCAATATTATAATTGAGGATGATGGAATAGGAAGAGAAGAAGCTATGAGATTAAAGAGTAAAAGTTTAACCAAAGAGAAGTCGCAAGGTATGGATATAACTCAAGGAAGAGTAGATTTATTTAATGAATCAGGAAATGGATCTATACATATTGAAATACTTGATTTAATTAATGAAAATAATGAGCCATTGGGTACAAGGGTAATAATTAGCTTAGTGCAAAATTAATATGAATTATAAAGCGGTAATATTAGATGATGAAATTCATTGTTCGGATGGGTTAAAAATGCAGATTCAAGAATTATTTGATGATGTAGAAATCATAAAAACCTTTAATTCATCTGAACAAGCATTGGAATACTTGTTACAGGAAAATAATCAAGTTATTGATATATTATTTTTAGATGTAGAAATGCCTCGGTTAAACGGATTAGATTTTTTAAAAAAATTAGGTAAAATTAATTTTAATGTGGTTTTTACAACTGCCTATGATCAATTTGCGATACAAGCCTTTCGCTTTTCAGCATTAGATTATCTTTTGAAGCCAATTGAAGATAATGATTTAATCATGGCTATAGATAAACTTCGACAAAAAAATAATATAAAAGGAGACCATGACCGAATTAACTATTTATTGGAGCAATATGGAACTAAAAAGCTCAATAAAATTGTAATTTCAACCTCAGAAGGATATGAGTTATTAGAGGTTGATCAAATAATTCATTGTAAATCTGACAGCAATTATTCAGAAATACATTTAGAAAATGGAAAAACCCTAGTAGCCTCAAAAACATTAAAAGAATTTGATGAAATGTTGAGTAATAAAGGTTTTTTACGAATTCATAATAGTCATTTAGTAAACTTAGAAAAAGTTAAAAAAATTCTGAAAGCAGATGGGGGATATGTTGAAATGAGTAATGGCGATAAATTAGGGATATCTAGAAATAGAAAAGAAGAATTATTTAAGTTCTTAGAACATATAAAAAATACCTAATGGTTAAATACTAATTCTAATCGTCCAATTAATCAATGGACAAAAATTACTGCTTTTTCATAAGCAACTTGCTTAAAATTTGAAAAAATGAAAAAGCTTTATTTAATCCTTTTATTGGTTTTGCCATTATTGATTTTTAATGCAAAAGCAAATAATGTAAAAGTAGAAAACATTACATTTAATCAAAGTAATTTAGAAGTTAGCTTTGATTTATCTTGGGAAAACTCTTGGAATTTTGGTGATTATCATGATGCCGTATGGGTTTTTGTAAAGTATAATCCTAATAACGTTGGTTCATGGTTACATGCAAAAATAGATTCAACAGGATGTAGCAGCTCTTCATATGATCTTGAATTTGCTGAAGATAATATGGGGATTTATGTAAAAAGAAGGAATCAAGGTCAAGGAAACAATACTTCTGCCTCAGTTACCTTAAAGTTAAATGGGCCTTTGCAGGGAATTTTCCCAGATATTAAGGTATATGGAATAGAAATGGTAAATGTGCCTCAGGGAGCTTTTTATTTTGGGGATAATTATTCATTTTATTCATTAGTAGAAGAAGTAGTTGTAAAAAATAATTTGGTTAAGCAACCTATACTAATAAATGATAGTCCAAATCCTTTTTTGAATAAGCAGTTGAAGAAAGTAGATTTTCCTGGTTATTATACAAATAAATCTTCAATTGATTTAGTTGATTCTTTTCCCACAGGATACAATAGATTTTATTGTATGAAATATGAAATTACACAGGGGCAATACGTAGATTTTTTAAATTCATTGAGTTTTTACGAACAAACTATTTTTTCAAATTTCACGAGTAATTTTTTATTCGGTGAAAATTTTAGAAATGCGTCAACATTCAGGCAATTTAATTATGGATTTTTACCTAATGATTATAACAATGGAATTACATTTGACCGATATAAATTTTCAGAAACAGGCGAATTAGTTTTCTATTGTGATTTAGATGCTGATAATAACTATAATGATCCTGATGATGGGCTGACTCTTGCTGCTGTTTTGGATCCTGTTTCATTAAACGCTTATTTAAATTGGTCAGGATTAAGACCTATGACAGAAATGGAATATGAAAAGGCTTGCAGAGGTCCGATAAAACCTAGTCCAGGTGATTTAGCATGGGGAAGTTCAAGTTTTATTATTGTGGATGATTCTTATATAAGAAATCTTAATGGGATTGGAACCGATACTTTTAAATTAGATGATATTTTTTATGGTCCATTAATTTACCTACCTATTAGAAATGGCATTTGTGCATCAGATACAATTAAGTCAAGAATTGTTACTGGGGGTTCCTTTTATGGTATTATGGAATTATCCAATTCTGTTGCTGAATTTGTAATTCCTATTTATGAAGACTTAAATTCTAATCAAAGTTATAATTTCAATAATGGTGATGGAGAAATTTATATTTTTGATAATTATAAATCCAACCCATTTTTTGTTAAAGAATTTTATTATAAAGGTGAAATTATAAACCCGATTTATTCTGGGCCTTCAATACAAGATAATAATGAATTTTCAATAAGTGGTCGGTCAGATGATTATTCGCCATTTACTTTAAATTATTTTGAAACCTATTATAATGATAGACTTATAAAGAATTTTTATTGGGGCGGGCGTGGAGTAAGAACTCATAATAAATAATAATGAGAAATTTTAGAAAATGTTTGATCCTATTCCTATGGATAGGATTAAACCATTTTCAGGGATATTCTCAGTCTAATGGGCCTTGTTCTTATTCTGGAAATCCTGAAAATTGGTCAAAGGACTTCGTAATGCCTGGCTTTGGAGCTGGGCCTATAAATAAAATTTTAGTAAAATCGGATGGAGTTTATGTTTTACCTGGTTCTGATTATTTTCAATCAACTGGCGGTATTTCAACTGGTGGAAGAATTGCAAAATGGAATGGGTCAAGTTGGTCTACCATAGGTGGCAATTTTAGTGGTGGTCCGGGAGGAGGTACAGGTACTTTAATTACCATGGAATTTGATAAAGATTCTAATTTATTAATTGGAGGAAACTTTATTGGAGCATGCAATTTTAGCCCTTTTTGTAATTCGCCTAATGTTAATTCCTCAGATATCATTAAATGGAATTTCTCAAACTCTCAATTTGAAAGAATAGGTTATGGAACTAACGGTACGGTTTACGATATTAAGGTAAATGGCGATACTATTTATGTGGCTGGATCTTTCACAAAAGTTTATGGAGACAATGATACTTTAGATGTAAGAAATATTGCACGATTCTATGTTCAAAGCAATCGTTGGGATTCATTAAATGCAGGCTTAACCTTGTCTTCAACAAGTTTATTTGTTGAAACTTTAGACCTTGGTTCAAATGGCGAATTATTTGCTGGTGGTCCTTTAACTTCAAGCGGAAATATTTCTTTAAGTGGTGTGGCCATGTGGACTAGTCATTCTGGTTGGAACAATATAAACGACGGAGTGAAAATTATTTACGGAACCAACAATACAGCAAAAGGTAGGGTAAATAAATTGGTTTATAATCCTGAAAATAATAAATTATATGTTGCTGGTAATTTAGGATATTTTTATGCAAATAACCGTGGTTTTGCTGAGTTTGATTTTTCAGCAAATACATGGACTTATTTAGTTGGAACAGGATATCCTGTAAGCTCTTCTTTTTATGGAATTTCTTTAATGTTTTTGGATACAGCAAGCAATCAAATTTTTATTGGAGGTTCTTTTGCTAAAAACACATCAACAACCCCAGTTCCAGGAAACAGAATTGGAGCATATAATTATTCTAATGGCAGTTGGAATTCCATGAATAAGGGATTAAATGCAGTGCCATTTTCAATGAACAAAGTAGGAAACGATTATTGGATAGGTGGAAATTTTCAATTCTCAGATTCTGGTCAAACTGAAATTAGAACGGATTACTTAGCCAAATACAATTTTGCCAATGGATGGTCAACGATAGGGAATGGTTTTCACGGTCGTACGGTTCAAATTTATGATGTAGATTTTGATTCAGGTGATACCATGTATGTAGTAGGAAGTTTTGAATATATTGGGGGTAAATCCATAAAATTTTTGGGAGCTTACCATCAAAGCAAAGGTTGGTGGGCAATTCCGGGTTCATTTAAATCAGGGCCACAAAGCAATTTTCAGGTTTCGTTAAGAGCTTTAAAAATAATTAATGATACACTATATGTAGGTGGTTATTTAACAGGTATTGATAATATTAATTCTACAGCATCGGTTTATTATTCTATAAAAAATCAAAACTGGAATTCATATTCAGGCAGTGGTTTCAGTACCGGAGGTGGAGTGGTAAATATTGATAAAATAGAAGAATATCAAGGTCGACCCGTATTCATTGGAAATTACACGCAAGTAAATGGAAATAGCAGCTTCAAGTATGTATCTACATGGAATGGTCAAAATTTTAGTTCATTCGGAAATTTTAATGGATTAATAAAAGACATAGCTTCTATCAATGATACAGCAATAGTATTTACTGGTATTTTTAGTAATATAAATGGTAATAGCTTTGATCAGGCTGTTATATTAAATTCAAATGGATTTAGGCAATTAGGCAGTAGGATTAATGGCTTTATCAATGATATTCATTTCGACAAAGATAAAAATCGCTTAATTATTGGAGGGAATGCTTTATGGACCACCCAAAATTCTACTTATACCTTATTAGGAATGCTTTCTTATTATGATTTTTCAAGCAACTTATGGAATTTAATAAGTACTCAAAATAGTGGTCAACTCGATCGTTTATTTTATGATAATGGTATAATTTACCTTGCGGGAAGTTTTACTCAAGTAAAAGGTCAAAATTACCCTAATTTTGCTCGGATTTTAGAATATCAATATCCTTCAAAACTAGGATCTGTTTTGACTAATTCGGAATCAGGAATTTCATTTAATTTTTTAAAAAAACATAAAGATAAAATTGTAATTGGTGGTAATTTAGATTGGTTAGATTCTAATCAAATCAGTCACAACTTTGCCATATACACTAATGATAGCGCTGAGTTTGTTGTTCCAGAAATTAGCATACAATATGATGATACTGTTTTATTCGGGCAAAGTATTCAAATAAGCACAAAAAACGTTAATAATATTTGGGTAAATGATAGTTTAATAAATGGGACTACATATTATAATTTGTATGATTCAGATAGTTTAATTTTTATTGGTTCTAGCAGATTTAATTGTTATGATACGGCATATACTACTCAAATAATTGTAAATGGTAATGATAGATTATTAGGAGGATTAGGGAGCGGACAAAATAATTCTAACCTTAATGATACCAATAGTTTTTATATAAATGGTGCAGGTTCAGGAATTACCTATAATAAAATTTTAGATAGTTTGAGTTTTTATCAGAGTTCAAATGGTTCTGGATTTAATAATTCTTTATTGTATGATTTGAATAGTTTTTATAAAAGTTCAAACGGTTCAGGATTTAATAATGCGAAGTTAAAGGAGGAATTAAGTTTCTACACTAGCACAAAGGGATCGGGTTACCATTCAAGCCATATAAAAAATGCAAATAGTATTTATAATGGTGGGATAGGAGATGGCTTTGATTTTCAACAGTATTTTCTGAGATCAGATTTAGCATCTATTGAGTTATTAAACTTTAATCCTAACATGCCCATTGGAGATAGTGCAAGAATTGAATTAAATTTTGAAAACTTAGGAGATTTCCCTTCATATGGTTATCAGATAAACTTTAAAATTCAAGGGGCAGTTTTTGATTCTATTGTTTCTTTTGATACCATAATGCCTGGGGATAAGTTAAGTAGAATTAGTAATAAATATTATAAACGATTAAAGAATGAACAAATTGTTGTTTGTGCTGAATTAATAAAAGATAAAAAAGAAGAAATTATTGCTAATAATCAGGTTTGTGATGAATATAATTTCTTTACTTCTATTTCAAATCTGTCCAATTCTAAAATTGAAATTCTTCTTTATCCCAATCCAACAGAAGGTGAAAGTGTTATAAAAATTTCAAACCTAGATATTGATCTAGAGTTAAGAGTTTTGGATTTAAATGGTAAAACCTATTTTAATGAAATGATAACAAGAAACTCGGATCTATTTAGATTAGACCTTTCAAAATTGAGCTCAGGAATGTATTTAATCGAACTTAGAGGACACGACTATAATTCGACCTTAAAAGTTATTAAGCGATAAAAAAAGCCCTTTAAATTTCAAATTTAAAGGGCTTTTTTAATTTATACATTTATTTAGTTCTTAACCCCAGTGAAAGCTTCTTGTGGGTTATTTTTTGCAAGTACTAATTGATAAGGAGTGCTCGATGCATCAATTTGGAAAGAAATTCCAGTTTCAACCTGAGAACCTGGTGAATGAACAATACCGTCTGAGTTTACTTGAATATCAATCTCAGTTGTTGTAATAATTGAATTACCGTTTCCAGGAACTATTCTAATTCTGGTATTAGAAATTTTCTCAACCGTAATTAAAGTGTTATCTTCTTGAGTTTGGTTATTGCTAGACAGTCCAGAGTATGAACCTAAAACTTTAGTCAACATGTCTGTGGTTCCGCCACCACCTCCGCCGGTATTATTTCCTCCGGTATTATTGGTTGGGGCTGGCTCATCTTTTTTACAAGAAACAACGCCAAAACTTAATGATGCGATAATAAAATAGATAAAGATTTTTCTCATGTGGTTATTATTTTAATGCAAAAAAAAACATTTAATTCATAATTCAAGATTTATTCATAGAAAAAATCGTTGCTTAAAGAAATAAAAAAATCCTGCCCAATAAATCTGGGCAGGATTACAAACTAAACAACAAAAACTACAACTAAAGCTTCTTAAACCAATTTGTTAATCGGTCGCTTAATAAGTACATTGCTGGCACTACAACCAAAGTAAGGAAAGTAGCAAAGGTTAAACCAAATATTACGGTCCACGACATTGGTCCCCAGAATATTGCACTATCTCCTCCCATATAAATTTGAGGATTAAAATCAGACAATAAGGTGAAGAAGTTAATATTTAAACCAATAGCAAGAGGAACAAGTCCTAATACTGTGGTTATTGCAGTTAGTAAAACGGGTCTTAAACGAGTTTTACCAGCCTCAACAATGGCTTCAAAAATTTCATTTTCAGGAAGTCTACCATCATCAGGAATACCTAATTCTCTTCTTTTTCTGGCTCTAACTAAATTGGTATAATCTATTAAAACAATAGCATTGTTAACCACAACTCCCGCAAGGGAAATAATTCCAATACCACACATTAATATTACGAAATCCATTTTAAAGATACCAAATCCAAGGAATACCCCTATGGTACTAAAAATAACAGAAAACATAATAATTAAAGGATTGATAATGGAGTTAAACTGGGAAACAATGATTAAGAAAATTAGCAAAAAGGCTATTCCAAATGCTCTGCCTAAGAAGGCAGAACTTTCATTTTGTTCTTCTTGTTCGCCAGTAAATTTAAATTCATAACCAGCAGGTAATTTTTCTTGTGCCAATAATTCTTTAAACTTCCCTACAATTTCATTGGCATTATAACCTTGTTTAACTTCAGAGAAAATAGATATTACTTTATTCATATCTTTTCTTTTTACAGAACCAAATGTTGAAGAGTTTTCAATTTCGACAACTGCGGATATTGGAACTTGTACAATTTGTCCGTTAGAAGGGTTTCTAAAAGTGATTTTCTGATTGATTAAGGTATTTAGATCATATCTCATTTCATCTTTTAGTCTTAACCAAATCTCATAATCATCTTCTCCTTCTTTATATTTACTGATTTCTTTACCAAATAATCCTGTTCTTAAGGTTTGGGCAATTTGGGCTGTTGAAATACCGTATCTTCTGGCTGCATCTCTATTAATTTTAACAATGGCTTCTGGTTTTCCTGTTTCAAGATCTAATTTTAAACGATCCACTCCAGGAATATTTGCCTCAACCATTTTGTTTTTTATTAGTGTAGCATATGTGATAAGGCTATCATAATTTTCACCACTAACTTCAATATTAATAGGTTTACCAACAGGTGGACCTTCACGATTTTTAGCTACGGTTATGTTTGCTTCTGGAAAACCTTGAACTGCGTCTTGTATAGCAATCAATACTCTGGATGTGAGAGTATCAGAAATTTTTACTCGATCTTCAGTTTTAATAAATGTAACGGTAATTCTTGCCTTATTTGGCGAGCTTCCCTGTTGAACACCCTCATTTGGATCACCAGTACCTTCTCCAACTTGAGTAAGAACAGCCTCAACAATATTTCTATTGGGTTGAATGGCTTTCTGAACTACATTTTCTAATTCTTTGGTAAATGAATTGGTCTTTTCAATATCAGTACCAATTGGCATCTCAATAAATACGTTTACATATTGTGGTTCATTTTCTGGGAAAAAGGTAAATTTAGGGTTGGTGGCACCAAAGAAAATGAAAGATCCAATAAGTAAAACGAAGCTACCAATAAATATAATAATTGGCATGGAACCGCTTAATGCAAATCTTACAAATCTTTCATAGGTGTTTTCTAATTTTACTAAACCATTTGCTTGAAATTTTTGCGAAGCTGGTTTAAAGTGATATCTAGTTAATACCCTAATGATTGCTGTAAGAACCAATAAGTTTCCAAAAGTATTCGATCCTGCAATAAAACCGATTACTCCAATAATGATTAGAACAATATTAATAACCCAGAATTTTTTTGTTGGTGTAATTTTTTCATTTTCACCTTCTTTTTTCATGAAGTTAGCAGTTAATACTGGATTTACAACTAAGGCCACAAATAAAGATGAACTTAAAACAATTATTAAAGTAATAGGAAGATATTTCATGAATTCTCCTATTAGTGAATTCCAGAATAATAATGGGAAAAATGCCGCTAATGTTGTAAGTGTTGAAGAAATAATTGGTACAGCAACTTCACCAGAACCTTCTCTTGATGCATCTACAATATTTTTTCCTTCGGAAACATACATTCTATAAACGTTTTCAACGATTACAATACCGTTATCAACCAACATTCCTAAAGCTAATATCAATGAGAATAATACCATCATGTTTAGTGATGTTCCCATGAAATTAAGAATACCAATACCCATTAACATAGATAATGGAATAGCTACCCCAACAAACATAGAGTTTCTAACACCCATGAAATAAAGTAGAACCAACACTACTAAAATAATCCCGGAAATGATTGAATTTTCAAGGTTATTTACCATGTCTCTAGTATTTATACTTTGATCATTGGTAATTACATATTTCATGTTTTTAGGAAGTTTCTCTTCCTTGGCTTTTGCCAATATCTCTTTAACTTTATCTACACCATTAATCAAGTTTTCACCTGATTTTTTCTTAACATCTAAAGTAACAACCTGATTACCGTCTAAACGAGCAAAAGAGTTCGGTTCAACTGGTCCAAATACTACGTCAGCAATATCACGCAAGTAAACAATTTCTTGATTTTCATCTTTTACGATTACATCTAAAATTTGCTCAGGGGAGGTAAATTCACCTGCTACTCTAATAGATCTTCTACTTTGATTATCACCTTCAATACTTAAAATATCTCCACCTGAAATAGTTACATTTTCAGATGTAATTGCATTTTCAACATCAAAGAAGCTAATTTTCATGGCTTCCATTTTGTATCGGTCAATATTGATTTTAACCTCTTTTTCTAGGAGACCTCTGATATCAACTCCGCTAACTTCTTGAACCTTTTCAAATTCTTCTTCTAAATATTCAGCGGCTTCTTTTAATTGCTCGTAACTAACATCACCAGATAAGTTAACGTTCATTATAGGAAACTCAGAAAAATCCAATTCAAAAACGTTGGGATCAGCAGGTAAATCTCTTGGTAATTCGTTTTTAGCTTTATCAACAGCGTCTTTAACATCCTGCAAAGCCTTAGTAGGGTCTACATCAGGCTCAAATTCAACGATAATACTGGAGAAATCCTGAATTGATGTGGAAGTAAACTTTTTTAAACCTTTAAGGGTTTTGATTTCTTTTTCTATAGGTCTAGTAACCAAATTCTCCATGTCAACAGGAGAGTTACCAGGGTAGGGGGTTCCAACATAAATTGTAGGTTGTACAATTTCAGGGAAACTCTCCTTAGGCATTGAATTATATGAGGTTAATCCAACAATAAATATGATAAATACCAGCACGTAAACGCTGACTTTATTATCTATTGATAAATTGGTTAACCAAAAGTGTTTTTTAATATTTTCGTTACTCATATTTGAGCTTATTTAACAATTTTTAATAAATCACCATTTTCTAGAGATTTATAACCTTCAGTTATTAATAAATCTCCTTCATTTAAACCTTCCAAAATTTCTGTAATTCCATTATTTGTTTGACCGGTAACAACAGTTTTTGAACTTACTTCATAATCTCCTTTACTGTTTTTTACAGCAATAGAAACTATTTTTTGATTTTGCTGTGAAATAATTATAGAACTAGGAATAGAAATAACAGAAGGATTATAATAATCAACAAAACTTAATAAGGCTAATAAATTAGGCTTTAATTTATTGTCAGGATTTTTAAATTTAACTTGAACGGTAAAAGTTCTATTTCCTGAACTTATAACTTGACCAACATTGGTAACTTTTGCAGAATGAATATAAGAAATTGCAGGGAATTTAATGCTTACTGAATCACCTTTTTTGATTTTTCCAACATATGATTCTGGTACTTCAGCCTTAATTTCAACTTCAGATAGATTAACTACTCTAATCATTCTAAAACCTGGTGAAACATTTTCGCCGATATTTACTGAAATATCATCAATAACGCCATTAATAGGTGATTTGATAATATATTTATCCAATTGTGCTTGAAGGGTTGATAACTGTTTCCTTAAAGCATCTCTTTGATTTTTTGCTTGAAGATATTGCATTTCAGTACCCACTTTCTTTTCCCAAAGTTTGGCTTGTTTTTCAAAGGTTATTTCAGCTAATTCAAGTCTGTTTCTTACTTCAGCAATACTATTTTCAGTAATTGCTGCATCTAACTTAATAATTGTTTGACCCTTGCTAACATTATCTCCTTCTTTAACTAAGATTTGAGTAACTGGACTCATTACTTCAGCAGTAATGGTAATATTTTCATCTGATTGTACGGTACCTTGAACTTCCACTTTGTGGTAAAATGCAGCTTTCTGCAAAGTATCAATGCCTACAGGTAAAATTAATCCATCGGATTTTGATGTTGAATCATTTAAATTAGCATCAGCTAATTCTTTGCGTAATTGATCAGCTTTGATTTCTAATTCACTTATTTGCTTTTCAATTTTTTCTAATTCTGCTTTTTTATCTTGAGAACATGAACTTATTACGAACAAGATGGCTAAAAGCAAAGCCCCTGATATACTCTTTTTCATCTGAATTTTATTTTATTATTCCTAAAGCTTTTTTATAATCTATCTCTGCAATTAATAAATCATACACTGCATTCATATAATTTACTTGCGCCTGTGTGTAATCTCTAACTGCAGTAATGTATTCTAAATTAGAACCTAAACCGTTTTGGTATTTTAATAAAGTAGATTCTTTAATTTTAGAAGCTAATTTTAAATTTTGATTTTGAACCTCTAATGCTGATTTTGCTCTGATATAGGTTAATCGACTACTATTTACTTCATTTTGAATCTGATTTTCTAGAAAATACTTATTGTTTAATGTTTTTTCTAGATTTAATTCGGCTTTTTTGACCTGTGAAGATCTGTATCCACCAGAGAAAATTGGTACTTGCACGCTTAACCCCCAAATTAAACCTTCATAATAGGTTTTTCCCATATCGCTAAAATTGGTACCAAAGGTATTTTGCTGATAATTTAGGTTTCCATTGATTTTAGGTAAATAGGCGTATTTATATCTTTTTACATCCATCTGGTTTAGGATTATTTGCTGATTAATAGTCCTCATTTCTGGTCTATTATTTACATCTAAAGCAGTTGAATTTAACTCCATTGCTTTGTTCCCTAAATTTTCAAGGTTATCCTTTAATTCTAGATTATCATTGAAATTAAGTCCTAATAACAATTTTAGATTGTTTTGGCTATTTATTTTTAAATCTTCAAACTGTTTTAATTGAAGTTTTAGATTGGAAATTTGAAACTCTAAACGTTCTAAATCTAAAAGCTCTGCAAAACCTGTTTCAACTAATAATTTTGTTTCTCTATAACTACTATCCAAGGTTTTTAAATTTTCTTGCATTAATTGGATAGCATAATCATTAACTAATGCAAAATAGTAAGACTTGGTAACTCCAGCTCTAATGTCTACTTCGGCACCTTGTAAAATTCTTTGACTTAATTCTACGTATTGAGATGCCGCTTTTAAACCTAAAAAGAAGGTTCCATCAAAAATTAATTGGTTTAAATTAATGCTATTGTTTTGAGACCAATTAACCCCAAAAGCTGCTTCAATAAAATCTGGCCCTTTTGGAGAACCCGGAGGTAATGCACTATTAATAAAGTTTGGAAATACTTGTACCGGAATAATTGCATTGTTTGTTAATCCGAGATTAGCATTTACTTGAGGTAATCCAATAGATCTTACTTCTTTAACAGTTTGTTTGGAAATAGCTAGATCAATTTTGGCATTTTTTAGGTTAGCATTATTGGCTAAGGCGTAATTTACAGCTTCATCTAAAGTAAACGAATAACTTTTTGATTCGTTAGCTTTTTGATTTTGACCATAACTTAAAAATCCAAATAGCAATAATAAAGAGGCTAAGGATGTGATTTTTTTAATACTCTGAGGTATCATACTGGGTCAATTTATTTTAATTTTTCGTTTAAATAATTTATTCCTGCTTTGGTGCATATTCCATGTAAATGATACATGATCATTTCTTGATGTATAGTTTCATATGGCGTATCTTCTATATTAAATAGATCTCGATCTATTATTAAATCAAACATGGCCATGTGCAATCTAACTATGATGGGGGTATTCAATTCTTCTCTAAATAAACCTAGTTTTTTACCATAATTAATAATGGTCGACATTTGATCAAATACAAACGAGAATTTATACTCCACTATTCTTTGCCAACTTTCGGTATAGTATTTTTTTAAATCATATAATAATGATGGATTGATATTTCGCATTCGCATTCCATGAAATGCACTCATGTTTAATATCAAATCAATAGGATTGGTATTTTGATCAATAATGATTTTACATGATTCTTCGGTCTTGTTTAAATGATTTTCAAGAGCTTTGTCTACTAAAACTTTTTTATCTGAATAATACTGATATAGAGTTTTCTTCGAAATACCAAGTTCGCGTGCAACATCATCCATGGTTACGCTTTTTATGCCGTATTTCATGAATAAAGCTTCTGCTCCTTCAATAATCTTTTCTTCCATAACGGGAGCAAAAGTAAAAAAAAAAATACTCAGGAAACTATTCGTTTACGAAAAGTTTCTTGGGTTTTCATAGTTTACTTATATCTGACTGAAAATCAATCAGTAAATTTTTAAAATAAAAAAGCCCTCTTTTGGAGGGCTCATATATTAAAGATTTAAAATTTTATCTTATTAATAAGATTGGTCCGTTGAATTTATATGATTTTCCGTCTAAATCGGTTAAATTGATCTCAAAATAATAGGTGTCTGTAGGTAAATTTTGACCTAAATAATTTCCGTCCCATTTAACGTCATAAGTTTTTGATTCAAAAATAATTTGTCCCCATCGATTTTTAACAGTCATATAATACTCTTTATAATAAGGAGGAGTCATAAATGGATTAAATACTTCATTTTTACCATCCTTATTAGGGGTAAAAGCATTAGGTGCAAAGAAATCGAAAGCTGGAACTATTAATAGATTTTCAGATTTTTCAGTGATACAACCGTTTTGCCCTGTAACTTTTAATTTTAAATTAATACTAAGTGTATCGTCATTAAAAATAAATTCGGGAGATTCTGCTTCGCTATAATGCCCAACATTACTCGTCCATTCATATTTTATTGCATTCTTTTCAGAAGGAATAAAGTTAACTTTAGTTTGGTTTTGTAAATAACCTGATTTTACACTAGCAAATTCTGCATTAGGTTTTTCTAAAATTTCCATGCTGTATTCTTTGCTACTTATGCATCCTTGGTTAGAGGTAGCGGTTAAAAATATTTTTAAAGTTTGTGGATCATTAAATCTCAAATCTGGAATGAAAGAATTGGAATAAAAGTTTCCTTTATTGGATTCTATAGTCCAGTTCCAATCACTTACAAATCCATTATTTACTATGGTTTTATTTATAATGTTAAGTGCTTCACTTTCACATGTTTTATCGAGATCTAAATTAATATCAGGTTTACTATTTATTTGAATTTCTTTACTTAGTTCTGCATCACAATTATTGCTCGACCTAACATATAACTTTATAGATTTTGTTCCAGCATTTCCGCTGTATATTTGATCTGGATTTACAGAAGTGGAAATGATACTTCCATTAACATTCCACTCATAACTTAAATTACCCGACCCAGAATATACGGTTTTATTTATTATGTTTATTGGGTGATTACCTTCACATAATATACTTGGACTTATATCAAAATTTGGTTTTGGTGAATTTAATATTCTAATGAGTTCTGCACTAGAGTCAATACATCCAAAACTATTTTGTAAAATTAATTTTAAAGTGTGATTTCCTGGAGCTAAATTTTTAATAGAAACCGCATAATCTTGGTCAATTAAAGTACCGTTTAAAAACCATTGATACTTACTAATATCCTCAGAACCTAATTTTACAGCTATTATTTGGGCATCATTTTCACACATTAAGTTTCCAGAAATTAAATTGAAATCTGGATTTGGTTTTTCATAAGTATTAATAATTTTAGCCTTATTTGATTTACATCCTTTTATGCTGCTAACTTCTAAATTAACGGTGTATTCATCAACATTTAAATAAATTTTTTGAGGATCTTTTTGGGTAGAAAAAGTATTGTCGCCAAAATTCCATTTATAGCTTAACGAACTATTGTCAGAAATATTTGAGGTGTTAATAAATGAAATAGGACTATTTCCTAAACAAACCCCTTCATTTGATATGGTAAAATCCGCAATAGGTTCTGGATTAATAAAAACAGTTTTTATTAAAGAATCTGAACATCCATTATCGTTTTTCGCTATTAATTTTACAGAGGTATTACCAGATTTTGAGAAACTTACATTTAAATTTTTATCGTTTGAAATTAAATCAGTATTAATTTTCCAATCGTAAGAATTGGAATTAGTACTTGAATTATTCACCATTATTATTTCGGAGTTTTGACAAAATTCACCTTTAGTAAAATTGAAATTTGCAGTTGGGCTTTCTAAAATTCTTACTGTAACAGAATCTATAGCAACACAACCTTTGTTAGAAGTTGTTTTCCTATAAAATTTACTTTCACCTACTGGCAAATTGTTTGCTTCATAATAAGAAGGAGGGAAGTTTGCCCAATTAATTTTATTTAAACTGATTTGGTCCTTGGTTAGAGTATCCAATGAATTAATCACACCTGATATTTTAACTATTTGATTGTTTTTACAATATTCAGGTAAATCGCTAATTATTTCAGCTGATGGATTTTTTATTATTTGAATGGGTAAATATGCAGTATCATAGCAAGAATTTACCGATTTTACAATTAATTTAACTTCGTAGTTATCAGGTTTATTGTAGCTGTATGAGAAGGATTGTTTATTTTTATAGGTCCCATCGCCTAAAGACCAATTATTTTCAACTTGATAATTATTGATAGCTATGAAATTAAAATAATTAGTTGATTCGCATTGAGTACTTAAATTATTATTTTGTATTTGTGCTTTAACTTGGTCATAAAATACCTGGATACTATCTTTAACTATACAACCATTTAAACTTAAATTTAAAATATATTTTCCTTCTTTTCTAACTGTCAAATTTGGAGTATTTGCCCCTGTATTCCACAAATATGAAGCCCCAAGTCTATATGAATTTAGGACTAAAGTGTTACCCCTGCATAGTGTTGTGTCATTTCCCAATTCTAAGCTGGGATAGGTATGAATGGTAAAACTTCTGGTATAATTAAAAAAATATCCTTTTCGGTAAAATTGAACATTTACATTGTAAGTTCCAGCTGTAGAATAAGTATGATTAGCAATAGTTTTTTTATTTTCAATAGGATCAAAAGTGTTATCACCGAAATCCCAGATGATAGAATCTATGTCTCCTAATAAAATTTGAAATCTGGTACTTGTACCTAAACAAGAATCTTTAATTTCAATTAAGTTTTCAATAAAGTAAGTACTGATAAAGTTTGGCAATCCTATACCAGACATTTTTCCAGACAAACTTTGACCATCTACTTGATATCCTAAACTTCCTCTCGATAAATTAGGAAATTTAATGATGTCTAAAGAATTGGCCATTTTGGAAACATATATTTGTTTATTTGAACCCGCTTGCAAAGCATAGATTCTGTAATTAAAGCCAATTTTATATTCAGTAGCTTTTAAAACCGAAGGGTTTTTTCCATTTTCAAATGAATATTGATATAAATTACTTGTTGATCCGCTTGATTTTATTGCACCAACATAAAGTTTACTGTTATCAGGGGAAAATTCAATCCCGTAAGGTTCTTCTCCAAAATAATCTAGTTTACTAACATTAGAGACGCTTCCGCTACTTTTATTAAAATCGAATATTTCTACAAAAGAAGGACTTCTAACAGCTAAGGCTAAATGAGCACCATCAGGGGATATTTTCATTGCACCCGATGTGCCAAGGGTTGTATTTTGATGATTTGTACCTGAAAAAGATACCACTGGGGTATTTGAGATGCCTTGTTCAGTAACTAAAAAAGCGTAAAAAGCATTATTGGTAGAACCATGACAAACTACCCAAACCTGGTTGGCGTTATCATGCAGAACAGCAGCTAGCTTTTCGTTAATATTGGTTTGTAATAAAATATTTTTTGAGGTAACGGCTCCTAATCCAGAATTTAAGCTAATATTCACTTCTGAATATCTTAAACCACCTTGGCCTTGGTCGCCAGTTGTGAAAATGTAATAAATATGGTTTGAACCCGGTTTCGGAATAATTAGCGCCCCTTGAGTAGAAGAAGATGAACCACTTAGTCCTGTTCCGTTGGTCATTATACCGTGCTCTTTTGTCCAAACAGTATTGCCATTGGTATAAAACAATAAATTACCATTAGCATCAGAAATAGATGAACTTGCTTCCCAAGTATTTATTGCTCCGTCGGTAAAAGGCCCAGGATTGTCTAAATTAAAGCCAAAACCTGCGCCATTCCCAAAATACCAGTTATTAGACTCTTTTTGAGCAGCGGCGGGAATAACAAGAAAAAGAAAAAATATTAAGTAAATTTGTTTCAATACGCACCTATTTAAAAGTAAAATTAAAGTTTAATTATCTTAAAGTCAAATTTTACTAATAAAATAATTAACATTTATTTTGAATTCGTATCTTTTTTAGAACAGATTATAATTTATTTGTAAATTACTGATTATTAATATTTACAATTAATCAGAATTAATTTTTACTTTTTATTCTAAAATTTACATTTTATCCTTAAATTGAATCATCAAAATTCGGTAATTTACTTTAATTTATGAAAGAAATCTGGATTTTTCATCTTCTGTTGCAACTCTGCAGGTTTCCTTTTTGCCAAACCATTTATATCTATGTTTTGCTAAAAAATCATAAACCCAATCTCTAATAAATTTAGGCACTATTAAAAATAGTCCAGCTAAAGGCCAAAAACCTCTCAAATCTCTGGCCAGTTTTAAAGCAGCTGTTGATTTGATAAATACCTTACCCTTATCATATAAAATTATTGAATCAGGCCAGTTTTTATCTTTAAATTCGTCAATTAAATAAGTTTTTGCTATGTCAGATTGCAACGAAGCATAATAAAGATTTTTGCTAGAATTTCGAGAAATGATAAAATCTACCGCATTATTGCATAGATTACAGTATCCATCAAAAAAAATTATTCTTTGATTTTTATAGGTTTTTTCACTTTTTTCCAAAGCCTTTGTTATAATAATATTAATTTCGCCCTTCAAATTTCATAAAATTATGTTTGAAAACCTAAGCGCCCGATTTGAAAGAGCATTTAAGAATTTAAAAGGTCAAGGAAAAATTACGGAATTAAACGTAGCTGAAACTACAAAAGAAATAAGGAAAGCCTTAATAGAGGCCGATGTTAACTATAAAATTGCCAAAACGTTTACTGATAATGTAAAACAAAAAGCTTTAGGTGCAAATGTTTTAACAGCTGTTTCTCCAGGTCAGCAAATGACCAAAATAGTTTTTGATGAATTGGTTGATTTTTTTGGAGGCCAAACCCAAGAATTAAGTTTAAACGCTAATCCAAACATTATTTTAATTGCTGGTTTACAAGGTTCTGGTAAAACTACCTTTACTGGTAAACTTGCAAAATACATTAAATCAAAAGGTAAAACGGTTCAGCTAGTGGCTTGTGATGTTTACCGTCCAGCGGCTATTGAGCAGCTTAAAGTATTAGGCTCTCAGGTTGAAGTCCCTGTTTATTCAGAACTTGATAATAAAGACGCGGTTTCAATTGCGAAAAAAGGTATTGAAGAAGGTAAAAGAGCTGGAGCTAGAGTAATAATTATTGATACAGCTGGTCGTTTGGGTATTGATGAACAAATGATGGATGAAATCGAAAATATTAAAAAAGCGATTAATCCAACCGAAATTTTGTTTGTCGTAGATTCAATGACAGGTCAGGATGCTGTTAATACAGCAAAAGCATTTAATGATCGACTTGATTTCTCTGGGGTTGTATTAACTAAATTAGATGGTGATACTCGCGGTGGTGCGGCTTTATCCATTAAATCTGTTGTTGAAAAACCAATAAAGTTTGTTTCGAACGGTGAAAAAATGGATGCATTGGATGTTTTCCATCCCGATCGTATGGCTCAACGAATTTTGGGTATGGGTGATATCGTTTCTTTAGTAGAAAAAGCTCAACAAGTTTTTGATAAAGAAGAAGCGGAGCGTATCCAGAAAAAAATGAGTAAAAATGAATTCGATTTTGAAGATTTTTACTCTCAATTGCAGCAAATTAAAAAAATGGGAAATATCAAAGACTTACTAGGAATGATACCCGGTGTTGGTAAGGCTGTAAAAGATATTGATATTAGTGATGATTCGTTTAAAGGTATTGAAGCCATTATACAATCTATGACTCCCGAAGAACGCAAAAAACCTGAATTGTTAAATGGTGGTCGTAAGAAAAGAATTTCGCTTGGTTCAGGAAGAGATATTACCGAGGTAAATAAATTAATTAAACAGTTTGAAGATATGCGCAAACTCATGAAAACCATGAATAAAATGCAAGGCTCGGGTAGATCTTTAAAAATGCCATTTGGTAGATAAAATGAATATTGCGGATATTAGAAAAGATTATAAACAAAGAAGTTTAGATTTGGCTGATTTGGCCGTTAATCCAATTCTTCAGTTTAAAAAATGGTTTGAAGAGGCATTAGAAGCTCAGGTAAATGAGCCCAATGCAATGAACTTAGCTACTGCATCCCCGCAAGGGATACCAAGTAATCGAATTGTTTTATTGAAAGGGGTTGATGATAGAGGCTTTACTTTTTTTACTAATTATTTAAGTCATAAAGGACAGTCTTTAACAGCAAATCCTTTTGCCGCATTAACATTTTTTTGGCCTGAACTTGAACGACAAATTAGAATTGAAGGTAAGGTAATTAAATTAAGTGCAGAAGAATCTGAATCTTATTTCAATTCTAGGCCTAGAGAGAGCCAAATTGGTGCTTGGGCAAGTGAGCAAAGTAGACCCATTTTAAACCGTAATGAATTAGAAAATCGTTTTGCACAATTATTAGAACGATATAAAAATCAAAATATCCCAAAACCTCCTCATTGGGGTGGTTTTTTAATTGAACCCAATTTAATTGAATTTTGGCAGGGTAGACCAAGCCGATTGCATGATCGCTTTGAGTATAAAAAGCAAGATAATACTTGGTTTATTCAAAGATTACAACCTTAATAATAAAAAAATCCGCATTTAGGCGGATTTTTTATTTTACTCTTCCTTCTTCTTTTTAGTCACTTTTTTGGGTTTCTCCACTTTCTCCTCCGCTGCTTTATCAGCCTTTACTGCTTTTACTTTTTTTGCTGCGGCCTTTTCAATTACTGGTACTATTGAGGTCGCTTTCTTTCTTGGTCTACTTACACCAAATGAACCCATGGTTCTTTTACCTTTTTTGGTTTTTATATCGCCTTTTCCCATAATAATTTACATTTATACAAATCAAATTAATTATAAGCATTAAATCAAGTTTTTTATAAATAATTGGTTTTGTGTATTTTAAATCAAATTTTTCATAATTTGAACTTTAAAACACAAAATAAAAGCCTAAAAAGTTTAAACTTGCGTAAAATTATATATCCATGGGCAATCAGCTATTAAAAGGAAAAAAAGGAATTATTTTCGGTGCGCTTGACAATAAATCTATTGCCTGGAAAGTTGCCGAAAAATGTTTTGAAGAGGGTGCAAATTTTGTTTTAACAAATGCTCCTATAGCTCTAAGAATGGGAGCTATAAATGATTTAGCAAAATCTTGTGATACCATTGTTATACCTGCTGATGTTACTTCTGAAGCTGACTTAGAAAATTTGGTAGATCAAGCTATGCAGCATTTAGGCGGAAAACTTGATTTTGTATTGCATTCTGTTGGTATGTCTTTAAATATTAGAAAAGGAAAACCATATACCCAGTCTGATTATGGATTTATGGCTAAAACTTTAGATATATCTGCCATTAGTTTTCATAGATTAATGCAAACTTTATGGAAAAAAGACGCGATGAATGATTGGGGGTCTATTTTAGCATTAACTTATATAGCTGCCCAAAGAACTTTTCCTGATTATGGCGAAATGGCCGATGCTAAAGCTTTATTAGAAAGTTATGCTCGTAGTTTTGGTTACCATTTTGGAAAAGCTAAAAAAGTTAGGGTTAATACCATTTCTCAATCACCAACTTTAACCACAGCTGGGCAAGGTGTAAAAGGAATGGATTCATTCTTTGATTACGCCAATAAAATTTCTCCATTAGGAAATGCTCCGGGTGAGGCTTGTGCTGATTACGTTGTTGCTTTATTTTCTGATTTAACTAAATATGTTACTCAGCAAAACCTTTTCCATGATGGAGGTTTCTCTTTCACAGGAGTTAGCCAAGAAGTTATTCAACAATTCGGATCCGAAGAATAAATTTAATAATAAATAAAAAAGCCACCTTTTATATTTAATTGGTGGCTTTTTTTATAATTCGTATTTCTCTATCAGTTTTAGAAATACCTCAAAATCTTTAGGATACTTTGCAAAAAATTCCTTAGTTCTGCCTTCATTATCATTAATTCGAATGGAATAAGCATGTAAGGCAAAACGTTTCATAATAGGTTCTTCGTTTTCCCATTTAGTAACTTTATATTTCCTTTTATATTGAGATAACATTGGCATTTTACCCCCGTAGGCTAAATCACCTGAAATTGTAGCGTTTTGAGAAGCTAAATGAACTCTAATTTGATGCATTCTTCCGGTATAAGGTTTGCACTCAACCAAGCTAAAATTTCTATAAGTTTTTATGGTATTAAATAGGGTAGTAGCATCTTTCCCATCTTTTCGATCGATATTTACTCGATTACTTCGATCTACTTTTATAGGTAAATTTACTAATACATTATCAAATTGAGTAATTCCATCTACAACAGCATGATAAACTTTTTCAACCCTTCTTTTTTCAAACTGAATACTAATATTTCTGTGTGTTTCTGGGTCTTTTGCTATAACTAAAACTCCGCTAGTTTCACGGTCTAACCTATGACATAAAATGGCCGTTTCGCAGTAGTTTTTAGCCATCTTTACTAAACTCTGGCCTTCACCATTTCGTTCATCCAATGAAGGCAAATAGGGAGGTTTATTAACGATTAATAAATGATCATCTTCATAAATAATCATTTCACTAAATCTTGGAAATTTAGGCTCCTTTTTTTTAACTATAAACTGTTCAAGATCCAAAGTTTTTCAATTTTAATTTGGTTAATACTTTTTTAGTTTGAAGAGGAAAATCTGAATTCATCATCCACTCATAATAATTGGGATCTAATTTTTTAAACACCTCATCCACTCTTTTGCCTTTATGTTTTCCGAAATTAAATACTTCGTTTCCTTTATCATCCAAAACTATTCTTCCCGCAAGGTCAACTAAATTATTTTGGCCTGATAATTTATGAATGGTATCTAAATTATTTTCTAACTGAGGATATTTATCTAATTGAGCCTTAAACACTTCGTAAGTAGCTCTAGTATCAGCTTCTGCACTATGGGCATTTTCTAATTCAGTATTGCAATAAAATTTAACTGCTGCGGCTAGTGTTCTGGGTTCCATTAAATGGAAAATTCTTTGAACATCAATGAATTTTCTATTTTCAACATCTGGATCAAAACCAGCTCTTAAAAATTCTTCAACTAATAAAGGAAAATCAAAACGATTGGAGTTGTATCCTCCAAAATCGCAATTTTCCATAAACTTAATCAGCTCTGGTGCTAAATCTTTAAAACTAGGCTTATCAGCTACATCTTTATCATAGATGCCATGTATTGAGCTTGCTTTTTCTGGAATTGGAATTCCAGGATTAACTAAATAATGCCTTTTGTCTTCGCTTGAATCTGGTAAAATTTTAATTAAAAAAATTTCTACAATTCTATCTTGAGAAGTACTAATTCCAGTAGTTTCTAAATCGAAAAATATTAAGGGTCTTTTAAGATTTAACATAATTTAATCGTTTAATAGATCAGGTCTTCTTTCCTGTGTTCTTTTTATGGATTCTTCAAATCTCCACTTTTCAATGGCTTTATGATCTCCTGATAATAAAATTTCAGGGACTTTCATTCCTTTAAATTCGGCGGGACGAGTATAAACTGGTGCTGAAAGTAAATTATCTTGAAAAGAATCACTTAATGCACTTTCTTCATCAGAAATAACACCAGGAATTAATCGGGTTACTGCATCAACAATCACACATGCTGCAAGCTCTCCGCCCGTTAAAACATAATCGCCTATAGATATTTCTAAACTAATATATTTTTCTCTAATTCTTTCGTCAATTCCTTTGTAATGACCACAAAGTAAAATTAAATTTTCTTTTAAAGATAGGGAGTTGGCTGTTTTTTGGTTTAATGTTTTACCATCAGGACATAAAAATATGACCTCATCATAAGTCCTTTGATTTAATAAAGATTCAATACATTTTGAGATAGGTTCAGCCATTAAAACCATACCAGCGCCGCCACCAAAAGGATAGTCATCTACCTGTTTGTATTTATTATCAGCATAATCATGCAAATTATGATAATGTAAACTTAACAAACCTTTGTCTTGAGCCCTTTTAACAATACTATGTTCCAATGGGCTTTTGAGCAAATCGGGTTGAACAGAAATGATATCAATTCTCATTTGAATCAAAAATATCTAAGAAACCGGAGGGTAATTTTAGAGTTATTTTTTTATCCTCGTATTTAAATTTTAGAATTAGATCTTCAACTAGTGGGACTAACAACTCTGATCCTCGATAATCAATATGCATTAATTTTTGTTTACCATGGTCAATTATTTCAACAATATGGCCCAAATATCCAGCGGTTTCATCGTAAACCTGAAAATCTTTTAAGGCATCTGCAGCTAATTCAGCAGAATAGTTTTTAACCCATTTTTTGTAAGTATAAACTATTCTATTGCTTATCTCAGCAACGTCTTCTTCATTATTTACATCGTCGAACTTAACCAGTAAATAATCCCCACAGTCTTTGATTTCGCTATAAAAAAAAGGAACCGGTTTTTGGTGGAATTCCAGAAAAACCGGTTCTTTACTATTGATTTTTAAGTCAAAATCTCCTTCTAAATCAATTTTCACGAAACCTTTATAACCATGAGCTTTCCCGATTTTTCCAATTCGGTAACAATCGTTAAAGCTGATCATAAAATTATTCGTTACCTGCTTCTGCTTCAGGAGCAGCTTCTTCTGCTGAAGTTTCTTCAGCTACCGGAGCCTCTTCTACTACAGGAGCATTTTTAGCAGCAATTGCAGCAGCTTTTGCAGCATTTACCTTAGCTTCATTTGCTAAACGCTCTGCTTTTTCTTGAGCTTTAGATTTAGCTAAGTTTTCTTTCTTGCCAGAAATTTTAGCATCTTTCTCAGCTAACCAAGCAGCAAATTTAGCTTCTGCTTGTTCTTGAGTTAATGCACCTTTACGAACACCAGTTAATAAATGGCTTTTGTATAAGGCACCTCTGTAAGATAAAATGGCGCGAGCCGTATCAGTTGGCTGAGCACCTTTTTGTAACCAATTAACCGCACTATCAAAATTGAAATCGATAGTTGCAGGATTGGTGTTTGGGTTATAAGTTCCCAATTTTTCAATAAATTTTCCGTCTCTAGGTGAACGAGAATCGGCTACCACTATGTGATAGAAAGCAGCTTGTTTGCGTCCGAAACGCTGTAATCTGATTTTTACTGACATTATTCTTTAATTTAATCTTGACCTCATTCATTTTCGGCCAAGGCCTGCAAAGGTAAGATTTATTTTCTATTTTTCCAATAAATTAACGCTTAAAATCAAGTACCGCCACTTTTCTATATTCTTTATGCGTATTTATCGAAACTCCAATTTTTGAATACCTTTTACTTAAACATACTTTTCTATGCCCTAATGATTTAACCCCATAATCAATTAAAAGTTGGGTTATTACTTCTCTAGGCTCGGTTGCACCAAATGATAAACATTCTGCTGCATAATTTTCCTCGCAATATTTTCGGTCATGAGATACCTTTCCGCTTTTAGCCAATTCTTTTGAAAAACATGCGGCTGTTTCAGCTAAATCCTTATCCGGATAAATTAATCCAGCAGGTAACATACTGTCTAAGTTTTTTATCAAACTCTCAAAATAAAAAGCATGATATTCTATTTCATATTCAAAATTCTCCCTTTTTAATTCTAAAAGTATATAATCTTTCGGGTATAATCTGGCCAAGTTTAAATACATAATTACCTCTTTTTCATCCTGACTTAAATAATCAGCATTTTTAGCGGTATTCGCAATTTCTATTTGTTCTTGGGTCCAAACTTTTTGGGGTTTATTTTCTTTTTCCCCTTGCGGGATAAATGCCGCAACAATAATTTCTAAAACAACAAGGGCCTTTATCATAATGGTAATTTTAGAATTAATATCATATTAATTTATAAGGTAAATGCTTATTAATTTAAAATGATATTAATCCTGTTTTATTACCAAAATCAATGAATTTAATTATTAAATTTTATCCATTTATTACGAGTAATTTGATTGCCTCTAGACCCTTCCACCATAAACATCCCGCAAGGAATTGTATTAAAATCTATTTCTTCATATTTACCTTTAAATAGTATTTGGCCTTTGATGTCTAATATTTTTATTTCATCAAATGATTCATCAAGGTAAAAACGGTAATTTGAAGGATTTGGATACAATTTCATTTCACTCTTTTCAATTTTAGACTGATTTAAACTGCTGTTGCCTTCGCCAAGTCTTGATACAAATAAATCTAAATCATTTTGCCAAAAAGGTCCAGTGGTATCTACTTTTAGAATATAATTTCCTACACCAGGATCAATATCTGCATTGTGGTTATAGGTTCCGGAGAACAAAATTTGATCAGAGCTTTGAGAACTTAAACTTGATATATTTATTTTCTCAAATAAATAATGATTTTGATATTCGAAATTGCTGTTATATCGGGCAATAATTCTGCAATTAGTATTGGTAATAATTTGAGGATTATTTGGATCGGTGCTTAGGTTTAATTCACCTGTTCCAAAATGAATAGACGACATAGCTAATAATAAATCATCGCCACTTTTAATCATTTTAATTGCAGCTAAATTGACAATTTTATCTTTGTCTCCGCCAATTTTACTTAACTTAATTATTTCTCCAGTAGCATCGTACTTAACTAAAAATGCACTTGGATTTTGAGTATTATCATCGCTCTGTAAAATATGAACCCCAGGATTGTTTTTACGATCAAAATCAGAGGTCCAGGTAAATTGACCGTACATCAAAATGTTTCCATTGGCATCTGTTATTACACTTCTTGCTAAATCGGTAGAAGGTACTATGGAGTTAAAATCAGTAATGGTTTTATGCCATAAATAATTAAAATCAGAATCATATTTTACAACAAAACCATCTACACCTCTTCCTGCAGATTGTATTTCACTTCCTTGTTTTAGGTCAAAATTGACTTCTCCATTAAAAGAACCACAAATAATTAAATTACCGTCTTTATCTTCGTTAAAATCAAAGGCGCTTAAAAAGTTATTGGCTTGCGGAAATTTTATACTTCCACTTTTAATAATTTTTCCATCATTATTTAATTGTAAAACTGCAATACCTCTTTTTAAATCATGAATTGAATTATTATCGCCAATCAAACTAGCATCTGCGTTGATGCCAAAACACATCATTAATCTATTTTGACTAATTTCTTTTAATTGTAAATCTATTGCAAAAGCAGAACTTTCTACTTTAAAGGTTTCTATCCATTTAGTGCTTCCATCAGGATTAAAACGGATTAAAAACAAATCGCTGTAACCATCCGATGTTTGATTATTGGTTCCAGAACTTGGGTCCAAATCTTTGTTTCCAGTAAATAATGCCGCCACTAAAACTTCATCATTATCAAAATGTAATACTGCAAGTGGAGCCTCAATATCTAATGAATAAGACCATCTCATAGAGGCATCAGCATTGTAACTTCCGATAAAATAACCATTAGAGTTTTTGTCTTGATTTTTCATATCAATTTTACCCATAGAATATCCAATGATGCTGAAGTTGGAATTTGAATTTTCTGAATGTTGCACCAATATATCAGTAGCATTAATATTATTAATGGTGTAAGCCCAATTAAAATCTTGAGAAAAAACGTTGATTTTTAACAAAATAAAGAAAACGAATAGATATAGCTTTTTCATATTTTAAAATTTATTCAAAATTCTTGAATAAATTCAAGCCGCTCCATACGATAATTGCCTTATTTATTCCTCGTCTATATAGTTTCTTTCGCGGTAATAGGTAAATGCTTGTTTTTTTAAATAGTCTAAACTCATGGGTATAAATATTAAAAGAGTTGGGACTAAAAATAGCCGTGATTCACGAACAGCAGCTTGATAATAATGTATGATGAACCAAATAGGGACTAATATAAAAAACCACCAAATAAGATAGTCCTTAGAGTTTTTTAATCCCGCAAGGGATAAAATAGGATAGATAAGAATAACAGAAAACAGCTCCAGGTAAGTTCTTAAATCGGTTAAATTAAATTTTAATGCCTCTGGACCAGGCGCAATGCCAACAACTTCGGCTTCGGGCATACCATAAAACCACCTTAAACCAATAAAAATGATCACAAAGAAAACACCACTACTCAAAATGGGCCATGTATAATTGGGGTCATAAATGCGAAAAGGCTTGAAACGGATCCACCTGTAGGTGGCTAAAATTGGAATTAAAATTCCAGTTTCTCTGTTAAAAGCAGCAGCAATTGAAATGGGTAAAAGTAACCACTCGTTTTTATTTTCTAATATGACCAACGCAGCTAAAAGATAAAATATGATATCAGAATAGGTATTAAATGAATAATCGCTTGCGCAAGTGGCGTTTCCCATGGCTATAGAGGCCAACAAAACTCCAGTAAATGTCCAGATAGGATGTTGTAAAACCTTATTTAAATAAACTCTCATTAAACTGAGAATAATAAGTCCTTGAAAGAATCTAAAAATTCTGAAAGTCCATAAATAAGGATCTTCTGGCGTTGTAATTAAATAGAATGTGTTTTTAAGAAGTAAATGTAAACTTTCAACCAAAATAGGGCTTAAAATTCGGTATTGCCAAGGGTTATAAAAAACCGACTTAGCACTTAACATATCTAAATGTCTTTGAGTTTGGATTATAGTATAACCAAAAATTTCATTTCTTAAAACCGGATAAATGGCAAGAAGTATTAATATAATCCAATAAACTCTTTTGTTAAGCCATTTCATGGGGTGCAAGATAAAACACAATTTTGGTAAAAATAATAGAGCTTAATGCCATAATAATAAATACGATAAATTATATTGTTGAGTTTCAGACAATATGTTATTAAAAAAAGTATATTATTTTAATTTTTTAATAAGATAACAAGCTGTTTAATGATAAATTATATTTTTGTTGTAATAAAAAAGTTATGACTCAAAATTACCATGGTAAAAAAGTTTGGTTTATAAGCATTCCTTTTATAGGCCATTTAAATCCTCTAGTTCAAGTTGCAAAGGGTTTAAATGCTGAAGGTATTCAAAGCTCTATAATAAGTTATGATTCGGTTTTACCATATTTAGAAAAAAATCATCCTGAATTAAATTTTATAAGCTTAGGTAAATCTCCACTTGAGGAAAATAGTTTCGAAAATTTTTTAGAAGATATTAGCAGCAGTAAGTCGTGGTTTAAATCAGGAATTAAACTTATTAAACCTTTGCAGGATATTTGGCCTTATTATTTTGATGGTTTAGATCAGATTATTAAAGAAAGGGGTAAACCTGATTTGTTAATTATTGATTATCCAGCAGCTGCAAGCTTTGACATTGCTGATAAATATGAAATTCCATACATTGTAAATAATGCTGATATCTTAAATGTATTACCCGCAAATTTAATTCCTTATAAAAAAAATGTTCCCTTATTAATGGCACCAAAACCGGGTTCACAAATGAACTTTTTGGATAATTTTTACACTTATATTGTTCGTATTATAATGATAAAAATTGTTGCCAAAACCTTAAGTAAAAAAATTAATAAATTTAGAACAGAAAGAGGATTAGAGGTAATCGATATTATTAATAGATTAAAAGAAAAACCAATTTTTATTAATTCATCTTTTGGTTTGGAATATCCTCAGAATATACCTTCTAACATGGTAATGACAGGACCGCTTCTACCCGAAAATAACGACGAAATTGAAGATGATATAAAAGATTGGCTTGAGAAGGGGAGTCCGGTTATTTATGTAAGCTTGGGAACTTTATCTTCACCTGATAAAAAACAATTAATAGAAATCGCCGAAGGATTAAATATAGCAGGTTACAGGGTTTTATGGGTAGTTCGTAAAGTTATTCAAGAAAAATTGCCTAATTTAGATGAACATTTTAAAGTGATAAATTGGGTAAAAAATCCAAGATCAATTTTAGCACATCCAAAAGTAAAATTATTTGTAAGTCATTGTGGGGTAAACAGTATCAATGAAGCGATTAGTTGTGAAAAACCTATTTTGGGAATACCTATGTTTGCTGCTCAAAGAGATATGGGCTATCGATTATTAGATTCAGGAGCTGGGTTATTAGTAGATAAAAATGAAATAAAAGCTGAAACAATAAGAGAAAGAGCTTCAAAACTAATCAATAATTTAAGTTATAAAGAGAATGCTATTAAGATAAAAAAATCATTTGAAAATAGTGGGGGCTTATCATTTTACCTTAATTATGTAAAAGAATTTTTAGGCAAAAATTAATTAAATTAAACTAGGATTTTTCTTCTCCAAAAAATTCAACATGATAATGGTCATCATGCCTAACCCAATTTTTTTTATAAATTATTAAAAATTTATCTTTTATTAATTTACCATATTTACCATTATACAAATAGGGTAAATAATCAATTTCAAAAATGATTCGTTTTATTCCGAATCCATTTTTTTTACCATAAAAGTCTAAAAAATAAAGATGGGCTGCCATGGCTTCAAAGTCAATTTTGTATTTAGAAGTTTCACCTAAACTATCAAATTCAAAAGCATAACCCCAGCGATTAAATAAATAGGTTGGAGGATAAATATTTTTATTAGTTTTTTTAGAAATTACAGGGACCATAAAATCTACCACCAGGCCGTTTTTATGGGTATAATGGGGCCAAAAATTTCCCCCATTAGGCCAAGAGCATTCTCCATATAAAAATTTATAATTAGGATTGATTTTATAAAGGGTATCAAAACTTTTAATAATATTGAGTCTTAAATTAGAATGAACCGAATTTCTCCCAAAAAAAGATAAGAAGTGAGAACCCGCTTCAAAGTTTTTTCCTTTAGATGGTAATCTTTTGCCATTTTTCATATAACCATCATAACTCTCTCCAAAAGATTTACTAGGACTTTTATCTTCAAACTTTATAAATAATTGATTTCCCAATTTGCATTGAGATAATAATACAGATAATCCTAAGAGTAAAAAGAAATACTTTTTCAAAATTATTTTTTTTAAAATTCAGCAAATAACAAGCCAATAAATGCTTTTAATATTAAGATAACTTTGAAATATTTTGTTTTACTTCGCAAAAAATTTTATATGAAAATTAGGGTTTTTGTAACAGGCGGAACATTTGACAAAGAATATGACATGATTACCGGTCAGCTTTATTTTAAAGATACTCATTTGCCTGAAATTTTTAAATTAGGTAGATGCGATTTAGATTTAAATATTAGAACCTTAATGATGATAGATAGTTTGCAAATGACTGATAATGATCGTGATTTAATTGCTCATCATTGCAAATCAACCGAAGAAAAACATATAGTAATTACCCATGGAACTGATACCATGGTTGAAACTGCATCTCGTTTAGCTCATGAAAATTTAGATAAAACTATAGTTATTACAGGAGCAATGATTCCTTATAAATTTGGTTCTTCAGACGCATTCTTTAATTTAGGCTCGGCTTTAGCTTTTGTCCAAACCTTAAGTCCAGGAGTTTATGTTGCCATGAATGGTAAATTTTTTAACTGGAATAATGTTAAAAAGAACAAACAGACCGGCATGTTTGAAACATTAAATAAATAATTCTTGGTTTATTAACTTTTTGTTAATACCTTTGTTGTATATACAACTGTATGAGATTGGAAGACGAAATAAAGATGAAAAAATTCAAAAGCCCACAACACAAGGCGGGACTTAATATCGTTTTCACAGGATATTGGCTTGGAAGTAGAATAAATGCGGTACTAAAAGATTATGACTTATCTGAGCCACAATACAATATTTTAAGGATATTAAGAGGAAGACATCCTGAACCTGCCAATTTGTTCATTCTCCAAGATAGAATGCTTAGTAAAATGTCAAATACAACCCGATTAGTAGAAAAATTAAGAGTAAAGGGATTGGTTAGTAGGGATATATGCGCTGATAACAGAAGAAAAGTAGAAATATGCATTACCCAAGCAGGTTTAGATTTATTAAAAGCCTTAGATCCTTTGGTAGACGGTCAAGATTCTGAAGTTTTTGGTAAATTAAGCGATGAAGAAGCGGATACTTTGAACCTTCTTTTAGAAAAATTGAGATCCTAGATTTTTTTTGGCCCATATATTGTATATACAACTATTGTAAAAACAAATAAATGAAATTAGCCTTAAAATCAATAATTGTATTGTTTGGATTTATGTTAATCGTAGGTTCAACACATATTGCAGATTACTTACCACAAATACCACTAAAAGAATTTTTCTTATATTCAATAGGCTTAGCCTTAATTATTATCGGAGTATTTAATTTAAAAACGAGGTCCTTAAAATAATGCAAACCGAATCATTAAATATATTAGAACCTATTAAAAATAGGTATTCGTCTCGAGCATTTGAAAATCAATTAATTTCACAGTCAGAAGTTAATAGTTTATTAGAGGCAGCCAGATGGGCGCCATCTGCAATGAATGCTCAGCCATGGCGTTTTTTGTTAGCTCAAAAAGGCGATAAGTTTTATAATTCCCTTGCGGGGATGTTAAATGGCGGAAACAAACCTTGGGCAGAAACAGCCCCTTGTTTAATTTTAGTTGCCGCTAATACATTAGCACCTAATGGAGCATTCAATAAACATGCTTGGTATGATACTGGTCAGGCAGTAGCTCAAATGGTTATTCAAGCCCAGTATTTAGGTTTAAATGTGAGACAAATGGGTGGCATTAATTATGAACTAATTGAAGAATTTATTGGCAACCCTTCAATTGAACCAGTAGTAATGTTAGCTGTAGGTAAAAAAGGCAGTCCAGAAATATTGCCAGAACCTTACAAAAGCAGAGAAACTTCTACAAGAAGCAGAAAAAGTATTGAAGAATTAATAATAATCCCACAAGAAAAGGAGTTAAAATGAAAAAGTTAATTCATAAGGCTGATAGCCGAGGCCACGCCAATCATGGTTGGTTAGATTCTTATCATACCTTTAGTTTTGCTAATTACTATGATGAAAGTAGAGTCAATTTTGGTTTATTAAGGGTTTTGAATGACGATAAAGTAGCACCAGCAAGAGGTTTTGGAGCTCATCCGCATGATAATATGGAAATTATTTCCATACCATTAAAAGGAGCATTAGAGCATAAAGACTCTATGGGAAATACTGGGGTAATCAGAGCTAATGATATTCAGATTATGAGTGCCGGTACAGGTATTACTCATGCTGAATATAACCATTCCAGTACTGAAGAGGTAAATTTTCTTCAAATTTGGGTATTTCCAAAAGAAAGAAATATAAAACCAAGATACGATCAAAAAACTTTTGATTCAGAACAAAAGAAAAATCAGATTTTAAGAATAATTTCTCCAGAAAAAGATAATCCTAATAGTTTATGGATTAATCAAGATGCTTGGTTTAGTTTATCTAACATAGATGGAGGAAATGAATTAGACTATAAATTTAATTCTGGAAAATCAGGCTTATATCTTTTTGTAATTGAAGGTAAAGTTGAAATTGATGGCGAAACCTTGAATAGGAGAGATGGTATAGGAATTACCGATACCGAATTAGTGAAAATTAAAGCATTAGATAACGCAGATATTCTATTAATGGAAGTTCCAGTTATTTTTTAATTAAATAAATAACAAAAAAGGGGTGTAATATTTTTACACCCCTTTTTTTATTCAATTACTATGGTTCCGGCTCCGTTATAACTTCTAAATTCTCCATTATACATAGCATCAGCACTTACTGGACCTTGTTTAAAGTTTCCTTTATTTACGGCCCTTGCTAAATAATAGAAGTTAATAGTATTACCATAATAATCAAAATAATAATGAATTCGATCATCGCGAATATCAAAATGAGTTGGCCAATTTTGATCTTTAATCCATTCTAAATCTCGATCGCCTGAAAGTCTAGGGTTTTCAATTTCAAATCCGGCAGGAATTAAATCGGTTATTACTAAATTTTGAATTCTATTATTCGATATTGAGCTAAAGGTTAATTTTACTACAATTAAATCATTTTGTTTAAATTTATTATTTGAAATTGGAGTTCCTCCTCTGGTGTAATAACTTCTTCTTACTCTTATTCCTTCATCAATTTCTGGTATATTATTTAAGGTTAACCCTTCAGACTCCCAGAAGTAGAAAATATTGCCGTTGTTAGCTTTTATATCAATGTTTTTTCCATTGATTTTTTTACCCGATAAAATAAGTGTTTTACCATTACTAAAACTGCCTAATGAATTTGATGATTCACTTACTAAAGCTATTGAATTATTATTAATATATTTTTTAGAGTATTTGCCTAAAGCTATTAATCCAAATGCTGCTTCCTGAGTTGAATACCAATACCTGCTGGCAAATGAAGCTGAAATAGTTCTGGCTAATAGATGCACCTGAGAATTATTAGGGTCAATTTCCATTAAACAATTTAACATTACCGACATATTTCTAATCGGACTGGCGAAACTTCCGCCACTATTGATAATTCCATGGTCTTCTTTAAAGTCTTTAGGAATAATTTTAAATGCCCCAGACTTATCTCCACTTAAGTACAGTGCTGCTGCAAAAAGGTATAATGCATCAGGACTTAATTTATCTAAGTTATTTTTAAAATAATTTAATACTGGTTTATTGGGTTTTCCCGCAAGGGATAAAACATAAAGAGAATAAGCAAGTTCTCTCGGAGCAACCTTTCGGTAAACTAATGTATTTTGATCATAATAATAATCCTCTACTAATTCTTTTGAACCACTTTTTGAATTGAGGTATTCTAAAGCTCTATTGAACACTTGTTCACCCACTTCAAAACCCGCCTTTTTTGCCTCAAATAAAAAGTGGGTTGCATAAACACTTGCCCACCAATTATCAATATCATATCCACCCCAATAGCTAAATCCTCCATTGTAATTTTGTTGAGAACTAACTTTAATTATGGCCTCTTTTATATTATAATTTGGATTTAATTCATCATCACCTTTTGATATAATTAAATTAGATCTAGGCATAGATTTCACCAATTCTGCAAAATACATTTGCGGAAATGCCTTACTTACGGTTTGTTCTAAGCAACCATGAGGATATCCCAATAAATAATTTAATTGATTACCTAATTGAATTAATGGACTATTTGAAACAATAAGTTTAGAAAATTCAGTTTCTGGAATAATACCTTTCCCTAAAATAAAAGAATTAGTTTTACCAGATTCAATCATCCCATTTCCAGCTATTTTATATAAGGAACTTGCTGGTCTTACGCTTAAGTCGATCTCATCGATAAAATTTTTCTGATGTCCATTAACTTCAAATTTTATTTTTGATAACCCAATTTTATTTTTTGCTTTAATCTTAAAATACACAAATTTTTCTCGATTTGCCTCAACCTGAACCTCTTGTTTATTGGTTCCAATAATTTCTAAAGGACCTTCGGTTTTAATAACTACTTTAGCTTTTGTGGCTTTATTTTCAGTATTACTAATATTTAATGGTATATCTAATTCATCGCCTGGACTTAAGAATCTGGGTACTGCTGGACTTAATACCAAAGGATCTGCAACAATCATTTGTGCACTTTGAGAACCAAATGAGCTATTATTATAAGCAACAGCCATAATTCTTAAATTTCCGCTAAAAGCTCTTGGAATATCAATATCATAAGATACCTCACCACTCGAATTACTTTTTAAAACCCCACTCCAATAAGCAACTAATTTTACCCTTTTATTGGCCAAAGGATTTACTCTTTTCTCAAGGTCATAACCATCACCTCCAGTTGAACTTTTCTTTGATTTAAAATCAGGAAATAAGAATGGATAAATATCATATGAACTAACTTCTAATCCCATTTTAGCATAAAAATATCCATGAGGATCTGGAGTATTGAAGTTTTTTAATTGTAAGATGCCTTCATCAACAATAGCTAAAGTAAGATAAACATTTTTGTTCTTTCCGATTGATTTTACTTTTATTTTTTGTTTAGAATTAGAATTTACCTTAGCTGGCGCATCAATTTCTAGGTTAATTCTAGAATCTTTTTTCTCTGTAGGTACTGATAAATATCCATGAGCAACAGTTATTGGAATATCAGCATCAGAGTTTCCGCGAATTAATGTTGCTGATACATAAATATTAGGCAACATATCTTCGGTAACTTTAAAATTTAAAACAGCACTTTTATTGTCTGTTTTTAAAATTTCAGTTTTAATTACTTTGTCGCGCTCTAAGCTTACAATTAATTTCCCGTTAAAAGGTGCTTTAAACAAAACTTTTACATTTTCACCAACCTGATAAGAGCTTTTATCCAATTCTATATCTACTGTACCTTCGGTGTTAATATCAAAAGAGTTATTTTCTGTTGAGCCCCAACCATAAGCATAAAAATCCATAATTACCGGATTTTCAGATTTTCCTTGATAAGCTTTAATTTGATAATAACCACTTGATTTTGGCTTATAACTAATATTTAAACCGCTTTCTTTAGCTGGTATTACTACATTTTCAACCTTTACAATATTTTCTTTTCTTTGTGATTGAAAGGAGTAATTATTATAACGATCGCGCTGTAAAACCGTGTAATAATCAATTTTTACCCATTCAATTTTAGCTGTAGAACTTTTTAAATTTTCTTTCGCATCTAATGCAATTAAATTAACATTTACAGGATTTAAACTATTAACATAATAATCAGGAGTCTTTATCCCAATTAAAACATCTTGTGTAGAAATAATACTTTTTGAAATACGATTTACGGGTCTTCCAGTTTCATCAAATACGGTTACATAAGATTTGGCTTCTAATAAACCACAATTAATAAGTGAGGGGTCAATATTAAAAATTTCTTTAGCTTTTCCGCTTGCATCGGTTTTGCCGGTTCTTAATTGATTGCTAAATTTAGGGTCTACCGATATATTGAATTGATAATTTCTGAATTTTTTTGGTGAAAAGTATTTTTTGCTTAATTGAAAATCAACCTCATAATTTCGGCCTGAAGCTGGTGGTCCAAATAAATTAGTAGCTTCTAAATTAATTTCATAAGGTGTTTTTATATTAATATTTTCTTTTGCCTCCAAATTAAGTTTAATTCGATCAGGCATAAACTCTTCAATACTTATAGAACTGCTTTTTAATAATACCCCATTTCCGGTATAAACCTCAAAATTATATATTCCTGTAACTATATTATTTGCTAAAGGAATTTTGGTTTCAAAAGATCCTTGATCATCAGTATTCGCTTTTTGACTAATTAATTCTTTACCATTAGGCATAATTAACTTAATTTTTAATGGTATCGAACCTGGATTTTGCCATTTTTCTTTGCGAACTATGGTATTAAAAAATAAGGTTTCTCCAGGTCTATAAATATTTCTTTGCCCATAGATAAATACATCCAATCCAGTTTGATGATTGTATTTACCTTCTGTTTCAAATCTTGAGGTTTCAACTCGAGTATCATCTAATAAAATAAAATTATAATCGTCTTTTGAACTTGCAGTAATTAATTGAATTTCATTTCCATTTGATTTTTTATTTAAATCATTTATATGTAGAATTCCTTCAGAATTGGTATTTCCACTAAATAAAACTTGGTTGTTTTTTCCTATAAATGATATTTTTATTCCTCCTAAAGGTTCAGCATTTTCTAAAGAATTAGAAATAATGCTAATATGATCTGAACCTTGTTTTACAATTAAACCTATATCAGAAATTGAAATTAATTTAGTTTCTCTTAACCAGTAATTCTGGTCACTAGAAATATCCACTAAAAAGATTCCCTTAGATTTATTTTGATCATTAAAATTTAGCGGTAACAGAAGATTGTTTCCTAGTTTTTGCATTGAAGAAACTTCAATTTTTTTATCTTCTATAATATCGGAATAATAACCTTCTTCATCTGGTGAATAATTAAAACCAGAAGGAGAATACTCTTCATTGCCATCTTCATCATAACTATATTCCCAATCATTCCATCTTTTACCTCTCATGTAATGAAGAATATTATTCTCATATAATTTGTATACTTTTAAATTTACATTTTTGATTCCTGTAATTCTAACGGCAATATTTTTTTCTCCTGTTTTAGCTAAATAAATTCCTTTTTTCTGTAAAAATGAGATAGAGGGAGGTAAAACTCCCATATTTATTTGTTTTTTATATTCATCTTTTAATTCAGCACCTAAAACACCTTTTATTTCTTTGCTTACGGTAAATTCATATACGTCTCCAATTCTGTAATCCGCAATAATTTTGAAACCATTATCTGTTAATTCAGTGGTGAAATTGATAGTAGGATCAATTTTAATGGAATTATTTAAAGTTGATTCATCAATAGATTGTGAACAAATTGCTCTTACGGTATAAGAATTTCCATCTGGTTCTGCAATTAAATCTTCAATTGTTAAAGTAAATCTTGATTTTAGAATAGCGCTAATTTCGATGTTCTTTTCTGATTTTTTATTAGAGTTTTTGATGCTTATTCCAGGCTTAATTAAAAGTTCAACCATTAAATCCTCCTTTCCTAAATCCATGGCTGCTAATTCAAACTCAATACTTTCATCGCTTTCATCCAAATTCACTTTAATAGGGTAAACTTTTGATTCAATTTTTAATTCTAATAAATTTATGATCTCATTTTTTGAAATCGGATAATTGAATCTAAGATTCCCTTTTATTAATACGATTCCCTCACTGTTTTTGGTAAAATAGACTTCCAGATTTTCTGCCTTTAGCTCAGGGGTCTTAAAATTACCTGAGATATTTTCTCCTAGGTATAAATTTTTATTAGAACTAATTTTTAATATTTCTTTGTTTATTTTATAGGAATATGAAGTAGATGGCCCAAAACCTTGGCTTGGAGAAAAAATTAATTCATTAGCGCTCACCCATTTAAAACTTCCATTTACCTTTGGTTCAAACTCAATATATGGGGTACTATCCCATTCATTTGTAATAGCTTCTTCAGCAAGATCTTTGTTAAAACTAAATGATAGGTTTTGTTTTAATTCAATTTCTTCATTAAAGTTTGTTCCTGAAATTTCAACCAAATTTTCCGGATTATTTTTGCAAGAATTAAAAGTTAAAATAGTTAACACTAGTAATAGTGAAAGTGGTTTTCTTTGTAAAAATTTCATGAGGCTGGAATTTATTTAATGAATTGAATTTCAAACGGAAATTTAAATAAAAAATTATGTATTTGTTTAAAAATTAAAACTTTTTTCCTGATTATTTTTTAAAATTATATGAATCAAAAAATTGTGGTTATAACTGGAGCAGGCGCTGGAATCGGAAAAACAACGGCTGAATTTTTTTTAAATAAAGGCTGGTTAGTAGTAGCCACCATGAGAAATATGGAGAAATCAAGTGATTGGTTGGAAGCCCATCCTCTTATATTCCCTGTTTATTTAGATGTTTGTGATTTTGAAAGTGTTGATTCCGCAATAAATGTAATAGTTCAAAAATTTGGAAGAATTGATGCTTGGGTAAACAACGCTGGATATGGCCTAATTGGAGCATTTGAATCCATTGAAATGTCTCAAATCGACCGTCAATTAGATACTAATTTGAGGGGTTTAATTTATTGCACTTCTAAAATTATTCCCATAATGAAGAAGCAAAAATCTGGAACCATTATTAACTTAAGCTCCATTGCCGGTAAATTAACTTTTCCTTTCTTTAGTTTGTACCACACTACCAAATTTGCTGTCGAAGGTTTTTCTGAAACCTTATCTCATGAATTAAGAAGATATAATATTAAAGTAAGGTTAATTGAACCTGGACCTATAAAAACTGATTTTTATGATAGATCTCGTGAAATTGCTCATAAAGAAGGGATTAATGATTATCAATATGATTTAAACAAATTTATTAAGGTTATGGATTATCTAGGAAATACTGCTCCCGGACCAGAACTTGTTGCAAAAGTAATTTATAAAGCTGCAACTAATAATTCATACAAATTGAGATACCCAGTAGGGGTTCAAGCAAAATTTTTACTTTTTCTTCATAAAATTATTCCGAATTCTATATTAGGAGCTATGGTTAGGAAAGTTTCACTGAATTAAATTCATTTTTAAAATATTTATAACGAATAATTCTATAACCTAAAATAATCAATATCAATCCTAAAAATTCACCCACATAAAGAGCTTCGGTTAGGTCGCCTTTAGCTAAACTTCCTCCAATACCCGGAAGTGCACCACCTACAGCTATAAAAACATTACCGATAAATCGATTGTATTCTGTTTTTTTCTTAAAATAATATACTGCACTTTGAATTGCACCACCAACTAAAAGAATAAAAGCAAAAATATTGATGAACGGACTAATTAAGCGTATTTTAGACCATTCAATCACCTTGCCCGATAAACGGTGACTCTCAACCAAATCCGAATTAATAGGAGATAGGATGACTAATATGGAAGCTAAAACTACTACACTTATTGATATCCAAGTTGCCCTTTGAGCATTTTTTGCTTTCCATAATAAATGTGCTGTTCCTAATGCTAAAGGTAAGCCCCCTAAAAAGGCACCAAAAATATACCATGATTTAAATAAAAACACATTCCATCCCAATAAACTTACACTGCTTTCAATTAAAGTCCCAATTCCATAAAAAAGAACTCCTAAAAACCACCATAAAATGTATTTAGCTTCCGCTTTTGATTGGTAATGTTTAAATAATTCAACACAAAACCAAGCGCTAATGAGAGTAGTTAAAATTGGTATATAATGTAAGAAATTCTTTTCCATGTCGCAAAAGTACTTCTATATAATTTTCCTAATTTTAATTCGTTTTAAAATGATAAAATAATGACAATGTTAAAAGCCTTTATTGGAATTTTTCTTATTTCCCTTGCGGGATATTTATCAGCAAAAACTATAAAAATTCAAATAATTACGGTGTTATGTGATAATAAATATCAAGGAATAGTACCTGTTCCTAAAGGTATTGGAAATGGACAAGAAGCAAAAAACAATCTTTATTGGGGAGCAGGTTACGGGGTTAAAACTTATTTTACTAAATCAAAGGATTGGAAAAAAATCACTTTTACTAGTGTAAAAGAAAATTTTATTTTGGATGATTTTTTAATTCAACACAACTTAATTGATAGTGTTTTTTTATATGCTTCAGCTTATGATGGAAGAAACATGAAAGAGGGAATTCAAGATCTTTTTTTATTTGATGCAGGTAAAAAATATTTGAATTTAAAGGTAAATAATCTAAATATTCAATTTGGTTCGGGTGCTGATTTAATCATTTTTGTAGGCCATAATGGGCTCATGGATTTTTCTATTAATCAAATCCCAGAAAAAATAGATAAAAAACAAAGGGCTTTGGCTGTTTTTGCCTGTTACAGTAAATCCTATTTTTACGATTTAATTAAAAGTCAAAACAATATTCCCTTAATATTGACTAATGGGTTAATGTGCCCTGAGGCTTATACTTCATTTGCCCTGATTAATTCTTTTATGAAAAATGAAAGCCATCCTCAAATTAAAATGGCAGTGGCCGATGCTTATAATAAATATCAAAAATGTGGAGCTAAAGCTGCCATGAATTTATTTTTCACTGAATAATTTTTTATCCCGCAAGGAATTATACCTTTAAATTAGAATAATTTTTTAATAAATAATTTTTTACTTGAATATTCTCTAGTTTGTTATTTTTTATTTCTAGTGTTTTTATTTGATTCTTGAATTTATATTTAATAATTGTTTTATTTTTATTGATTTGATAACTTATTATTTCTGATAATTTTATGCTATTATTGGTAAAAGCTTTTTTAATAATTAAGACCTCATTTAATACTAAAACAGTTATTGAAAAATATTCTAAAATCAATGCAAAAATAGAAAAGCAAAAAATAATTATTAAGGTTAGTAAAAAATAAAATTCAAAGTCAAAAAATCCATTTCTGATTTTTTCATTAAGATAATATGAAAAAATTAAAATAACACTTACCATACTACCAAGTAAAACATAAAGAAAAAGCTTGGTAATAAAGGAATATTTTATTTTTTCAGGCTTCATTGTTTAAAATAATTTTTCTAAAAAGCTTTTATTTTTTTCTTCAATATCGCTCAGCTCCAGTTTTAAAGCGTTAATTGAAATAACAATTTCCCAAACGGAAAAACTTAAGCTACAGCTCATCAAAATTAATGAAATTCCGAATACCATTTTACCATAATCGACTAAACCATTAAATAATAATGCCATACATACTACACTTAACAATAATGAGCTAATGGCTAATAACTGCATATTTCTAATTAGTATTACCCTTCTTTTCAAATTTTTTATTTGATCTAATGTTATAGCAGTAGGTTCTTTAAGGTATCTATCATGTAAATCGCGGATCAGTTTTGCGACAGCCAAAAATCTATTAGTATAGGCTAACATAAGCAATGAAATGGTGCTGAAAAGTAGTGCTGGTGTGGTTAATTCGAGTGTCATACAAATAAAATATAAGCAAAGCTTAAAAAGCAGCGTTAAAATTCCTAATTTTGCCGCATATTTAAAACCATGACTGAAAAAATTCTTATCCTTGATTTTGGTTCTCAATATACTCAACTTATTGCAAGAAGAGTAAGAGAATTAAACATTTATTGTGAGATTCATCCATTTAATCATTATCCTGAGCCTGATTCATCAGTAAAAGGAATCATTTTAAGTGGAAGTCCATTTTCAGTTAGAGACGAAGGTTCGCCTAGGGTTGATTTAGAAAAATTAAGTAATCATGCTCCTTTATTAGGGGTATGTTATGGAGCTCAATTATTATCATTTTCAAATGGAGGTAATGTTCAAGCTTCTAAACACAGAGAATATGGTAGAGCCCACTTAAGAATTGTGAAAGAAGATGCTTTGTTGCAAGGCATGAATGATTATTCCCAAGTTTGGATGTCTCATGGCGATACTATTACTGCTGCGCCAGATGGTTTTGAAATAATCGCTTCAACTCAGGATGTTCATGTTGCTGCATTTAAAGTAAAAGAAAAAAATGTTTATGGAATTCAGTTTCACCCAGAAGTTACCCATAGTGAAGAAGGTAAAACCTTAATCAAAAACTTTGCAGTAAACATTTGTGGTTTATCTCAAAATTGGACTCCAGAACACTTTATTGAGTCAACCATTACCGAAATTCGTGAAAAAGTAGGAAACGATAGAGTAATCCTCGGATTATCGGGTGGGGTTGATAGCACCGTTGCTGCTGTTCTAATTGAAGAAGCCATAGGAGATCAGCTTCAGTGTATATTTATTGATAATGGTTTACTCCGTAAAGATGAATTTGAGCAGGTACTAAATCAATATACCGAAATGGGCTTAAATGTTAAAGGAGTAAGAGCTGGTGATCAATTTTTGAAAGAATTAGACGGCATTTCAGAGCCTGAATCAAAACGTAAAAAAATTGGTAAAACTTTTATTGATGTTTTTGATGTTGAGGCTAGTGCTATTGAAAATGCCAAATGGTTAGCTCAGGGTACCATTTATCCGGATGTGATTGAATCGGTTTCGGTTAAAGGTCCATCTGCCACCATAAAATCGCATCATAACGTAGGGGGCTTACCCGAAAAAATGAATCTGAAAATATTAGAACCTTTACGTTTATTATTTAAAGATGAGGTTAGGCAAGTAGGTTATGCCTTAGGAATTTCTGCAAATATTTTAGAACGTCATCCTTTTCCAGGACCAGGTTTAGCAATACGAATCTTAGGTGAAATAACCCCTGAAAAAGTTAGAATTACTCAAGAAGCTGATGCTATTTTTATTAATTCACTTAAAGAAAGTGGTTGGTACACTAAGGTTTGGCAGGCAGGGGCAATATTTTTACCTGTAAACTCTGTAGGGGTAATGGGTGATGAAAGAACCTATGAAAATGTGATTTGTTTAAGAGCAGTAAGCTCAGTAGATGGAATGACTGCTGATTGGTCTCATTTACCATATGAACTTTTGGCACAAGTTTCGAATAAGATAATTAACCAAGTTAAAGGAATTAATAGGGTAGTTTTTGATATTAGTTCAAAACCACCAGCTACTATTGAATGGGAGTAAATTATGAATAAAATAATCTTTTTTTTCTTTTCAATATTAATAAGCCTTTCTGCAATTGCTCAAAGCAGCTATAAAATAGCGGTTATTTTGCCTTTGCAGGGAAATAAAATGTTATTGAATCAAGGTGAAAAAGGATTTTTAATGCAAAGCGTAAGTTTAGATTATTTGGAAGGAATTTTAATTGCCTCCGATAGTTTAAATAAATTAACTTCAAAAATTAATATCAAAATATATGATAATAAGGATGATATTAATACCACTAAAAAAATAATCACCGGCTTTGAAAGTGAAAAACCAGATTTAATTATTGGACCTTTAGATAAAGCAGGATTTTCTTTGGTTTCCAAGTTTGGATCTAAAAAAAATATCTCAGTAGTTTCTCCTTTTTCAAACGCCAATTTCGATAGCGATTCTAATCAATTAGCCTTTTATTGTCAGCCCCGATTGCATAGTTATGCTGACGAAATGTTAAATAATTTAGATAAAGTTTATGAAGAGTATCATTTAATCTTTGTTAATGATAGTAGTGCCTCAGTTAAAAAGTTTTCTAAAATCATTAAAGAGAAAATTAAAAAACATCCTAAAGCTAAATTTAAAGAAATTTCATTTAAAAAAGCCATAGATCCAAAACCTTATTTTACAGAAGCTAAAGCCAACTTCTTAATTTACCCCGGCGAAAGCGAATATGTAATCTCAACATTAATTAAAAATGCAAAAGATTATGAAGGAGATTTACATTTAGTGGGTTTTGATGAATTTTTAAATTTGAAAACTACCGATTATACCTTTTGGGAAAAAATGAAGGTACACATCTTAGCTTCTTATTATTTACAAGATTCTTGCGAATATGTAAGTAATTTTAGGATTTTATATAAACAAAGGTTTTTAGCTGATCCAAGTGAATTCGCGGTTAGAGGATTTGATCAAATGTTATTTTTTGGATTAGCAATGGCAAGTTTTGGACCTGATTTTACTGCTTCAGTATTAAATAAGAATTTTGAATTTTTACACAACGGATTTAAATGGAATTTCTCTGGAAGAGGCATAGAAAATACCTCTGTTAATATTATGAAGTTTGAATCGTTTCGCCTTCATAAACTCCCATAATGCGACCAGCCTATTATCTCAAATCTTCCTACCAATTATTAATTAATTATAATGGCAATTTACCATTTTCAAATTATTTAAAGGCCCATTTTAAAAAATTTCCGGCAATGGGAAGCCGCGATCGTAAAACAGTTTCAGAGATTTGTTTCAATTGGTTTAGATGGAATCTTTGTTTTAATAAGAAATTAAGTGAAGAAAATTTATGCGCTGCTTTTTGGTTGAGTGGAAATTTTACCTCAAAATTTCATGAAAATTTCCCTGATTTTCCATTAATTAATGAACTTGCTGATAGAATTTCTTTTTATTCTGAAAATAATTTAGAATTTAATATTGACCAAATTTTCCCTTGCGGGGATGAGATAGGCGAGCTTTCTGATAAAAATAAATTTATCCTTTCACATACTAAACAAACCAAAATTTGGTTTAGGTTCAAAAAGAATAAATTTAAAGAAGCAATTCAAATTTTGAATCAAAAAAGTATTGAAATTGACTCAATTTTCGAAGATTATTATACCCTTGGTTTTATTAAAAACTTAGATTTTGAGAAAATTTTCGGGAATTATCACATTTTTGGTGAAGTTCAAGATTTAAGTAGTGTAAAATCTATTCCAGCTCAATTTATACCCGGTGAAAAATTATGGGATGTTTGTGCAGGTGCTGGCGGAAAATCATTATTGATTGCGGATCGATATAATGATACTCAAATTTACGCCTCTGATATTCGTTCTAATATTATTGAAAATCTTAAAAAAAGATTTCAGCTTGCTCAAATTCAAATTCCAATTGTTTTTGAACATGATGGAGAAAAAATCATACATAAAAGTTCTACTAGTATCCATCAAATTATTCAATCAAAAAATGATGGATTTAATTCTATTTTAGCTGATGTTCCCTGCTCTGGTTCTGGAACCTGGTCTAGAAACCCTGAATTTATGGCGAGTTTTTCTTTTGAAAAAATTGTAAAATATAGCGAAAAACAAAGGCAAATTGTATTAAATGCCTTACCTCATTTAAAAAAGGGGGGACATTTATTATATATTACCTGCAGCGTATATAAAAAGGAAAATGAAGATCAAGTCAAATTTTTAATTGAAAATTCAGGCTTAGAATTAATTGAAAAAAACTATCTAGAAGGATTTGAGATTGGAGCAGATACTTTATTTTTTGCCCTATTTCAAAAGCTAAAATAATTGACTAAATTTCGATTTATGAATCGAAACCAATTTTTAAAAAACGCAGCATTTTTAGGATTAGGCCCCATTTTTCCAAATTTATCTAACTCAAATCATCGTACGTATCAAGAAATTTTATTTGAAATAAAAAAACTGGATTTTAGCGATCCTAAAGATGAAAAAACATGGGCAAAGGCTCAAGATTTATTCCCCAAAAAACCTGATTTTATTCAATTAGAACATGGTTATTTCTCTCATGCATTTTTAAATGTTCTTGAAATAGAAAATAAAGAACTTGAAATTATTCAAAAGGAATCTTCTTATTATATGAGAATTAAACAAGAAGAATTATTAGAAAATAGTCGATTAAAATTATCTCAATATTTAGGATTTGAAAAAGAAGAATTAGCCATTACAAGAAACACCACCGAAAGTTTAAATATAGTATTTAATGGAATCGATTGGAAAAAAAATGATGAAATAATAATAGGGAATCAAGATTATGGGTCAATGGTTGAATCTATAAATCAATTGGCTCAACGATATCATATTAAAGTTAAAATTGCTCAAATTCCAATAAACCCAACTAATGATGAAGAAATCATTAGTGCATATACCCAATTAATAAATAAAAAAAGCAAACTAGTATTAATAACACATTTAATTAATCTAAGCGGACAAATTATTCCAATTGAAAAAATTAATGATCAAATAAAAAAAATAGATCATCGAATTATTACGGTATCTGATTCAGCTCATAGTGTTTCACAAATTGACTTTGATTTTAAAAATAGTAAAATTGATATTTTTGCTGGAAGTCTCCATAAATGGACTTGTTGTAGCATTGGTTTAGGATTCTTGAAAATTAAAAAGGAATTAATTCCTCAAATTTGGCCTTTATTTGGTGACACAAATTATCCTAAAGATAATATTAGAAAATTTGAACATTTTGGAACCAGACCTTTACAGGTTTATAAAGCCTTAAATACTGCTATTGAAAATAATAGTGTATTTGGTTCAATAAAAAATAAAGAATTACGTCTTCAATACTTACAACAATATTGGAGGAACAAGGTTGATTTACAGAAGTTTTCTTTCAATACTCCTCAAGATGAGAAAAGGTATGCTGCAATTTCTAATATTGCTTCAAGACTAGAACAATATAAATTACCCCAAAACTTGTCCGAATTTTTATGGAAAGAGTATCGAATTTTTAGTGTTGCAATCAACCATGAAATTATAAAAGGGGTTAGGATTACGCCTCATTTAACCACAAATATTGAGGAATTAGACCAATTAGTATATGCGTTAAACCAATTATAAAACAATTGATGTTTCTTAGTGTTATAGAGGTATGTTTGGATGGTTAAAAAAGAAATCAGAGAAAGATAAACTTATTGATTTACATAAAAAATTAATTGAAGAAGCTTATAAATTATCTACAATTAATAGAAAAGATTCTGATCTTAAAACAGCTGAAGCAGAAGAGGTTTGGAAACAAATTGAAGCTATAAATAATTCTGAAAATACTCAGAAAAAAAACTAATCTTTTATTCTAATAATAAACCCAGTAATTACTTGGATTATTGCTCCAATACTAATTATTGAAAAGGCTTCTAAATATTTAGAAAAACCTCTACCTACAAAAATTTCGGAGCTAAATATTAACATTATCATTCCTGCCCAAAATAGGTATTGAATACTTTTATTTTGATTTTTTACAATAAACAAGTAATAATAATTATTAAATATTAAGGGCAACAAAAATATAAAATAAGCTTTCCATGCAAGTGGACTTAATAGCGGAATCAATCCAATAAATAAAAATAGTTCTTGAAGTATAGTTTCAGAATTATTACCTCTCTTAGGAAAAAGTTTAACCATTGGGTAAATTGAAGCCCCAAAAATGATTAAATAAGCTAATTTTTTTCCCTGATCCATACTTAAATTTAAGATAGAATAATTAAATCCGAGTCCGTTATCTTCAGGCACTGTTAAACGCCAAATCAATGCGAAAAAACTCTGATTTTTATGCATTAACATCGGAAATCCTTGCGCAATATTTGTCCACCAATATGCATAATATCCTAAAGCTGTTTCAATACCGAAATATAAAAATGTTATAGAATTTATTAATAAGGTAAAAATTAAAGTATAAGAAACCATTTTCCATTCTCTTTTAAAAATAAACCAAGCAAAAAAGAAAACAGTATAAACCTTAAAACTAATGGTTATTGCGATTAAAAATGAAGCCAAGAGAAAATTTTTCTTAGAAAAATTTGAAATGGATTCCATTAGCAAATACAACATGATGACATTGATTTGAATATTAACAAAGTTGTCAAGAATGTATTTATAAATTAATAAAATTGGAATAAAATAAGCTAAATTTAATGCTGGACTTTTAATATTAAGAGGCATTTCAAACTTGGGTAAATGCAAAAATTTACCCATTAAAAAAATAATCCTAAATAAGGCATAAAAGCTTATTAATTGCCATAAAACCCTATTAAATAATGGAGATAGGTTATCTATTTTTGCAAGAATAATAGAAAAAATAGAAAATACAGGAGGCCAAGTATTTAACCAATTAGAATAAATATCTGAATGGTTAAGAGCTAAATTTCCAGCAATTACATAACCGACAAAATCTCCATTACCAAATGAATATCGTATAGCTTCTTCTAGTAAAGCTAAAAAAAGCAGCCAGAAAAATATTAATCTTAACTTTATTTTGTTGTTAAAAATGCTCATTGGGAAAGCAAAAGTAATTTTTTACAAAGAGGAATTTTAAATTTAATTAATTTAATTCATATCAATCTTAATTCTTTAAGCCCCCTCTCTTTTATCGCTATCCCAGGCTTCATTAGTAAAATGTAAATTGAATTTTAAATCTTCTGATAAAAGTTTTTCTTGTAAAGCAATTTCTTCTCTTACTTTTAGAATATAATTTTCGGTATCTTTAAATTCCTTTGATAATTTCACTAAAGCAGCTTCATCATATTTTAAGAATTCTTGAGCTTTCCGAGTACTTGTATAAGCTCTTCTTCCTAGTGTTTTTAAGATATCTACTCCTAAATAAACTGAAGCATGAACCGATTCCCTATAAACATGATTAACTCCCTTATCAAAAAATTCATAAGCTTCAAAACGATGTTTAGCCCTCATAAAAATTTTGAGATGAGGAAAGTGTTTTTTAGCGGTTTCTGCTAATCTTAGGCTATCTTCCATGCTGTTTAAAGCACAAACTAAAACTTTGGCTTGTTCTGCGCCAGCAGATTTTAATAAATCCACTCGAGTAGCATCCCCAAAATAGACGTTAAAGCCCATTTTTCTTAATAATTCTACCTGATCACTATCACTGTCTAATATGGTAGCTTCTTTACCATTAGCCCTTAAAAAGCGGCCTAATGTTGAACCAAAATGTCCAAAGCCAGCAATAATAATATCATGGTGCTTGTGGATTTCATCATATTTTTTTTCAGTTTCAGGAATTTCTTTAATACCAAACTTAGGGTCAATAAAACGCTCATTAATAAATAACAAAATAGGAGATAAGGCCATGGTTACCGTAGTAATAGCCATCATAGTTTCTGTGTTTTCAATTGATAATATTTTTAAGTTTTGTGAAGCACTTAATAATACAAAAGCAAATTCCCCAACTTGGGCTAAGATGATAGAGAACAAAATATTTTGATCCATTTGCATCTTGATTAATTTCCCTATAGAAAAAATAACAATTGCTTTTATAAATATTAAAATAAGAACTGCTGAAAAAATAAATCCCGGATTATTTCCAATTAAGGTGAAATTTATGGTTGATCCAACTGCCGTAAAAAAGAAACCTAATAAAACCCCTTTAAAGGGTTCTACATCACTTTCTAGCTCATGTCTAAATTCACTATTTGCTAATAAAACTCCCGCAAGGAAAGTACCTAATGCTGGACTTAAACCTACAAATTGCATCAAATAAGCCACACTTACCACAATTAATAAAGCCATGGCGGTAAATAATTCCCTCATTCTTACTTTTGCAATCATCCTTAATAAAGGGTTGATTAAATATCGTCCAAATAGAAAAATTAATAAGATGGATAATATTCCCGCAAGGGTTTTATAATCTTTTACAAAATCATTTTCAGCTCCACCACTAATAGGTTCAGAAACATTAATTGCAAGCAATGGCAGTATAGCTAAAATAGGAATTACAGCAATATCTTGAAACAATAAAACCGAAAAAGAGGATCTACCTGATTCGGAATTATTTAAGCCTTTTTCTTTTAAGGTTTGTAATACAATAGCAGTGCTGCTCATTGAGAAAGCAAGGGAAATTACTAAAGAACTGGCAAAATCAAACCATAGAATAAAGTATAACAAAGGGAAAACTAAAATAGTGGTCCCTAACATTTGACTTAAACCTAAGCCCAAAATGTTTTTTCTCATTTTCCAAAAACTTTGAGGATTAAGCTCAAGTCCGATTAAAAAAAGCATCATCACCACCCCAAATTCCGAAGCGTGCATGATATTTTCACCTTCATGACCAACTAAGCCAAAAACATAGGGTCCGATGGCTATTCCACCTAATAAATAACCTAACACGGAGCCTATTCCCAGTTTTTTAGCAATAGGGACAAATACAACAGCAGCAGCTAAAAATATAATGGCAATTTGAAAAAAGGATCCACTCATATTAAATTATTTAAATTTTCTAAACCAGTTAATGAATTAATTTGGATACTATTATTAGTTAAATTACTAATTAGATATCTATAATTTTCAGCGTAGCGGGCACTTTCTTCTTTTGAAAGTTTATTGGCGTTATGGATTACAAATGGGGGTAAATAAATCATTTCACATAAAAAAGCGGTTTGATCAAATGGACTTAATAATACATTAATTGGAAATCGGTTTCTGCCTTCATATTGATAGGCATCTTTGCTACCTCCTGTGCTAATGCAATTAAAAACATATTTACCCTTAAGATTATGTCCGTCTTTACCATAGGCCCATCCATATTCTAATACCAAATCAATCCATTGTTTTAAAAGGGGAGGAGCAGAATACCAATAAAAGGGATGTTGCCAAATAATTATATCATGCTCACTAAGCATTAATTGTTCATAATAAATATCAATATTAAAATCGGGATATTCTTCATATAAATCTCTAATAGTAACTTGAGGTAAATCATTAATCGAATCTATTAACAATTTATTTATATAAGAATCTTCAAATCGAGGATGAGCTAAAATAATTAATACTTTCATAAAATATCAGGCATACTAATATAGAGGTAAAAATTAAATTTAATTAATTACCAAATTTAAATTAATGATTTTAAGATATTTATAATTTATTTTTAATATAAATAAAACCAAGAGCAGTAAATGTGTCGTAAATGCATTCAAATAAATATAAAAAATAAACCAATGAAAAATTTATTAAAAACAATGGCAGTAGCTGCCTTAATGATTACATCATCAAATTTATTCGCACAAACTACAGTTGTAGGTGGAGAGCAAATGTTTCCAGCTAAAAATATTGTAGAAAATGCGGTGAATTCTAAAGATCATACCACATTAGTTGCAGCTGTAAAGGCGGCTGATTTAGTTGAAACATTAGCTTCTAAAGGCCCATTCACCGTTTTTGCACCCGTTAATGATGCATTTGAAAATTTACCAGAAGGAACAGTAGAGACTTTATTAAAACCTGAAAATAAAGGACAATTAACAAAAGTATTAACCTACCATGTAATTCCGGGGACATACGATGCAGCATCAATAGAAAAATTAATTAAAAAAGGAAACGGTGTAGCAAAATTAAAAACAGTAGCTGGTGAGGAGTTAACATTTAAAATGAATGGTCCAAGAAATATTACCGTAAGTGATACAAAAGGAGCTGTAGCCAATATTACCGTTTATGATGTAAGACAATCAAATGGTGTAATTCATGTAATAGACCGAGTTTTATTACCTTAATTAAAATAATTGATAATAAACTAAACAAAAAGGGCCACAATTTTATTAAGATTGTGGCTCTTTTTATTTTATAAATTTAATAACTATAAAGTAATTTCTTTTTTGAAAGCTCCTGATTTTACTTCGATTTTAGAATCGCAAGTTCCATCACCAAAATTGATTTCTAATTTTACATCACTACCTTCATTTTGTAAAGTTAATTTGCCTTTAGTAAAAATTTTAGCGCAAGAAGTTTTTATTAGTGGTGACTCTATATTTATATCATAAGGTTTATCTGCTAAAGAAGAAAAACCTGTACCATTGCCATCAATAGAAATTTCATCATCTGATTTTTCTGGAGTATCAAAACCTTTGGATTTGGTTATAAAAAATTCTCCAATAAAGTCTTTAGCATCTGTTGTATTATCAAGGATTACTGCTGCAAATAAATAATATTTAAAAGAATATTTATTTTCTTCCAATTTTTCAATAACAAAATTATAATCATAATTGCGTGTAACATTATGGATACTAATAACATCATCGTCTTTTCGTATTACTAGATCATTTTTAATAACAATATTAACCTGGGAACCAATTTCTGAATAAGGTTTTTCAGCATAAATTCTAAATGATCCAGATCTAAATATGTTATCACCACAAAGAATTGCTTGAGGCCCAAAATTTACTCCAATATTTATTCCGCTGCCATCATCAAAGCTAGAATCAAAGTAAGTTATGGTTGCTCCACCCGGTATAATAGGATTACCATTTTTCTGCATAAAATTTTGGCTAGCTAAGAAATCATCAAACATATCAAAACTTGAAAAGATTAAAGGTTGATCTTGAGCAAATGATTCAGCTGATTCAGCAGTTGAAGTATAATCTTCTTGTGTTTTTTTGCAGCCTACAAAACTAATTGATGCAATTAGAATTAGGCTTAAAATGGATTGGTAATTTTTTTTCATTATAAAAATTTTAATCGAAAATAAAACAGAATATATCAAATGGTACCCTTGGATGAAAAATATGTCTTATCGGGCTATAAATTTTTACGTAAATTATTGATTTTAAATATATTGAGAATAAAAAACAAAAAAGCCCCATTTATATGGGGCTTTTTGAATTTTAAATTAGTTGAATATTATAAAGTTATTTCTTTTTTGAAAGCTCCTGATTTTACTTCTAGTTTATTATCGCAAGTTCCATCACCAAAATTGATTTCTAATTTTACATCACTTCCTTCATTTTGTAATTTTAGTTTACCTTTGGTAAAGATTTTTGCGCAAGGTGTTTTGATTAACGATGACTCAATATTTATATTATATGCTAAAGAAGAATAACCTGTACCATTGCCATCAATAGAAATCTCATCATCTGATTTTTCTGGTGTATCAAATCCTTTAATCTTGCTTATGAAAAATTCTCCACTAAAGCTTTTATGATCTGATGCATTATTAATTATTTCAAATGATAAAAAAGAATATTTAAAAGAATATTTATTTTCTTCCAACTTTTCAATTAAAAAGTTATAATCATAATCTGTTATTGCAGTATGAATTTTTATAAAATTATTGTCTTTTTGAGTTGTTAAATCATTAGTTATTAAAAGTGTTATTTGAGAACCAATTTCTGAAAAAGGTTTTTGAGCAGTAATATTAAATGATCCACTTCTATATAAATTGTCTCCGCATAATGTAGGATTATTTCCAAAATTAACATCAATTTCAATGCCATCAGCATCAAAAACAGTATCAATATAAGTGATAGTCGCTCCTGCAGGTATGATAGGATTACCATTTTTCTGCATAAAATTTTGATTACCTAAAAAATCATCTATCATATCAAAAGTAGACATAATTAAAGGTTGATCCTGAGCAAAAGATTCAGCTGATTCAGCAGTTGAAGTATAATCTTCTTGTGTTTTTTTGCAGCCTACAAAACTAATTGATGAAATTAGAATTAGGCTTAAAATGGATTTGTAATTTTTTTTCATTATAAGAATTTTAATCGAAAATAAAACAGAATATATCAAATGGTACCCTTGGATTAAAAATATGTCTTTTTGGGCTATAATTTTGTTTGTAAATTGTTGAATTTAAATATATTGAGAATAAAAAACAAAAAAGCCCCATTTTTGTGGGGCTTTTTGAATTTTAAATTAGTTTAATATTATAAAGTTATTTCTTTTTTGAAAGCTCCTGATTTTACTTCAAGTTTATTGTCGCAAGCGCCATCACCGAAATTGATTTCTAGTTCAACTTCACTATCTTCATTTTTTAGAATTAATTTGCCTTTTGTAAAAATTTTAGCGCATGGATTTTGGTATAATTCATCCTCGATGTTTACAGTATATTTTTTATTGCTATTGAATGAATAACCGATTGCGTCACCTTTAATACCAATTTCATCATCAGTAAATTCTGGTGTTTCAAATCCTTTATATTTTGTTATAGTAAATTTACCAGAAACAGGTTTATAAAGCATCCAACCTTCCTTTGTCATACTTCCTAATTCAAAATTATATTCAAATGAATACTTATTTTCTTCTGTTTTAATAACTGTAAAATGATATGCTGAATTTATTTGTGTAGAAGAAAAATATAGTTTTATGTTTGAAGTACTCACCCTATAAGATGTAGCAATCATAACCTCAGTAGTAGAACCAATTTCAGTATATGGTTTATCAACTTGTATAAAAAAAGAACCATATCTATTATACTCGTCTTCGCAATAAGTTTCTGTCCCAATATTGATTTCTATTTCAATCCCATCTCCATCATCAAATAGGGTGTCATAATAATCTATTGTAGCTCCACTTGGGACAATTAAATTGCCATTTTTCTGCATGAAATTTTGATTGCTTAAAAAATTATCAATTATATCAAAGTGTGACATAATTAATGGTTGATCCTGAGCAAAAGATTCTGCAGACTCAGCAGTTGAGGTATAATCTTCTTGTGTTTTTTTGCAGCCGAATAAACTAATTGATGCAATTAGAATCAGGCTTAAAATGGATGGGTAATTTTTTTTCATTATAAAAATTTTAATCGAAAATAAAACAGTTTATATCAAATGATACCCATTGATGAAAAATATGTCTTATTGGGCTATGAAAATTTTATTTAATGTATTTATAATCAATTATTTAATTTGATTAATCCTATTATTCTTGTTTTTCCATAAGTTTCCTTGTACTTTTAAATAGTTAAATATTAATAATGAGTAGTTTTATTTATGCTGATAAACTTAAATCTTGGTTTAAAAGATTTAAAACTTATAAAGTGACCTATAAAAATGGTTTTTTCCAATTATCCAATTTGTCTAATTCACCTGAAACCATTGTTGAAACTTTTAAAAATGTTCCTTTTTGTAATTATAATCCTAAAATAGATTTAATAACTTCTAATACCCTTTTTATAAAAGCAGATCTTTATTTTTATAATCCTGAACCTGGTTTATGGATTTTACTCTCGGATTTACATTATAAAAAAAATATTTTGATGAAAAATATGTTTGATAAATCATTACCTGTTGATCACCATTTTATTAATTTACACTATAGAAAACACTCTATTGATAATAATAAATCAGTTTTAGTTAAAGGCTTTTCTCTGAATGATAAAACATGGGCGGTTTTTAAAGCGGGTCATGCTGGTTCAGAATATCATTTTAAAAATTCTTATGAAAAAAATATAACCATTTATTTCACTTCCGAATGGTATTATAATTCTAATTTAAATTCAAATCAATTTTTTACTCAATTTTTAGAAAGCACAAATACCTATATTTTATTGGATGATGCCAATAAACAGAGTGATTCTTTCTATCCCGATTTATTAAATAAATTAGATTCTGAATCTAAAAATAAGCATGAAATAATCAATTTGGTTAAAAATCTTTTTAATTATTTTAATAGGTGTTTAATAAAATCTCAATACAATGGTGAGAATTCGAATATAACTGAAAAGGATAGGAGATATTTACAAATAGCAGAAAACATTCTAAAGGAAAATGTTTTAAATGGCTTTCCAGGAATCGAATTTATCTCTAAAAAAGTAGGAGTTTCTCCAACCAAACTTAAAAGTGATTTTAAGGTAATTTATAATTCTAGTGTTTATAAACATTATAGTAAACTTCAAATGATTTTAGCTAAACGTATAATTAAATCTAAAAAATATAATATCAAAGAAACAGCTACTCTTTTAGGATATACTAATGCTAGTAAATTTGCTTCAGCATTTAGAGATTTTCATGGTAAGTTACCTTCAGACTATATTTAGTTTTTCTAGCCTTTCTTTTAATATTTCAAGGCCGGGATTACCAATTGATCCTAAGTGTTTATATTTATCAAAATCAAAATTTAAATCAAAATTTCCATCTTTAATTTCTAATCCAACTCTAATGTACGCATCTCTAAAACTCATTCCTTCTTCACAATATTTATTTACTAAATCTACACTAAATAAGTTTTTATAAAGAGGCTCATTTAAAATTTGATCATTGATTTTTATTTTTAAAAGAACCTCATTTATTAGATCCAATATTTGATGTAGTTGGTCTAATCCTTTAAAAATGATGGTTTTAGTGATTTGAAAATCTCTATGATACCCACTAATTAAATTACTGTAAATTTGGTTGATTTGATTTTGTATAGATATTAATGAATTACTTTTTGCTCTAATTAGTTCAAATACATCTGGGTTTTTTTTATGAGGCATAATACTGGAACCTGTTGTATAAGCCTCGTCTAGGGTAATTATTCCAAAGTTTTGCGAATTATATAATATGATATCACTGCAAAATTTATTTATGTTTTCTGAAATGGACCCTATAATAAATGCAAGAGTTTTATCCGTTTTTTGTCTGCTAAATTGCGCAAATGTAGAGGTAATATTGATATCTTTAAAACTCAATTCTTTAGCCAAATATTCTCTGTTTATATCAAATGAACTTCCATATCCAGCAGCTGAACCTAGTGGTGAATAATCTATGGTTTTTTTTAATAAATCGATTTTTTCTATTTCTTCTAAAATTCCTTCCGCAAATCCTCCAAACCATAAAGCTCCTGAACTTGGCATTGCTATCTGGGTATGAGTATATCCTGGAATTAGGCTTTTTTCAAATTTGTCTGCTTGTATTAATGATTTTTCTGCTATTTCCGCTAAAACATGCTTAATTTTTTCTAGTTCATTTTTATAATATATTTTTAATAAGCTTATTATTTGATCATTTCTTGATTTTCCTGCGTGAATTTTTTTTCCCAACTCTCCAATTATTTCAATTAAATCAAATTCAATTTTTGAATGAATATCTTCAAAACGCTCCTCAATTATAAGTTCAGCTTCATATTTTTTTTCTAATTCTAAAAAACCTATTTCTATAATTTTAAATTCATCTTTACCTATAATACCTTGTTTCATCAGCATTTTTGAATATGCTAAATTCAATTTAATATCTAATAAAGCTAGCCTGTTATCTATTAATCGGTCTTCTTCGTTACAAAACTTTTCTATTTTTTCTGGAATCGAAAAAGCTACTTTTTCCCACAGTTTACTCATATATCTTATTTAATAATTGGTGATAATTTAATATTCCTTTTTCGATTTCATGTACTTCAATAAATTCATCTGCAATATGGGATCTTTCTGTTAAACCAGGGCCGCATTTAACTGAATTAAAAGGGAAATGAGCCATATCACTACAAGTATTTGAAATATAAGTTTCTAAACCTAATTCATTGGCTATTTTAAAGATTTTATGATCTTTATTAATATATTTAGGTTTTATTTTATCAGATCTTAATTTTATTCTTCCATCTATTACTTTTTCTAATTCTGTTTTTAATAAATTATGATCGTATTTCTCATTAAAACGGATATCTAAGGTTAGGGTACATAAATCGGGAATTATATTATGCTGTTTTCCTCCTGAAATTTGGGTTATATTTATTTCGGTTTTACCGAGTTCTCCATCGATTAATTCAGTCGATAAGGTTTTAATATAAGGTATAACTTTGCTGGCTTTTTCAATAGCGTTTATTCCATATTTTTGATGTGATACATGAGCAGATTTTCCCTCAAATTCTATATCAGCCACCATTAATCCTCTTTCTCCTATAGCAATTTGATTATTGGTTGGTTCCCCTAAAATTACTAACGAGACATTTTTTAATTCTTGGATAATCGAGCGAATTCCCTTTTCACCTCCATTTTCTTCTTCTGAACTTAATATTAGTATTAAATTTTTATCTTGATGGAGTTTAAATATTTCATATAAACATACAACAGATATTCCTGCATCATTACTGCCTAAACCATATAACTTTCCTTCTTTTTCTAATGCTTCAAATGGATCTATTTGATATTTATTATTGGGTTTTACGGTATCTAAATGAGAATTTAGAATAATGGATTCATTGTTTATATTATATGAATTGGAATAAATTATTAAATTATTATTTTTCCTTTTGTAATTATAATTATTTTTTTGAATTTGTTTCTCCCAATAATCACATACCAGTGTCTCTTCCCCAGAAAAAGAAGGGATTTGAATCATTTTCTTCAAATTTTCTAAAGCCTCTTTATTTGAAACTTTTAATAATTTCTGTTCCATTATTAGCTGTTTTTATTTGATCTAAAATGTCTTTTGCATGGTAAATAAATACTCTGTTTACCCCTGATTTTAAAGCATTAAATGATTCTTCTATTTTAGGAATTATTCCTTCTTTTACAATTTTTTGTACTTTTAATTCCTCAAATTTTACAGAATCTATTTTGGAAATTATTTCTCCATTATTATCTAAAACTCCTTCTTTTTCAAAGCAATAATGTAAATCAATTCTATATCTTGAACTCAATGAAATTGCTATCCCCATTGCAATGGTATCTGCATTAGTATTGCATATTTGGCCTGTTTCATCTAAACTTAATGGAGCCAAAACAGGTAGGATATTTTGTTCTAAAAAGTATATTAAGTGATTCCCATTAATTTTATTTATTTCAGGAATTCCTACATAGCCCCAATCAATATCTTCAGATTTTTTCCTTTTTGCTGGAATTATTCCTAAATCAACTCCGCTTAATCCAATAGAATTTCTGCCGCTTAATTGAATTTTAGCACAAATTTTTTTATTAATTAATCCCCCGTAAACCATTATAGCAACTTGCAAATCATCACTTTTTGTAATTCTTCTACCATCTATAAATTCTGATTTTATTCCTAGTTTATTACTAATCTCTGTTGCTATTTTGCCACCTCCATGGATTAAAATTACAGGTTCATTTATTTTAATTATATCGCTTATAAATTGATCCAATAATTCGTCATGATCAATTATATTTCCCCCAATTTTAATTATATTAATTTTTTCCATTTTGTAATAAATAAGACAAAACACTTTGAGTGGCGTAAATTCTGTTTTCTGCTTGTTGGTTAATCAATGAATTTTCTGAATCTAATAATTCATCTAATACTTCTAAATTTCTTCTTACGGGCAAACAATGCATTATTTTAGCTGATCCAATATCTTTTAATTTTACTTGCCATTTATTATCATTAGGACCTATTTTTCCATATTCTTTATAAGATGACCAATTTTTAAAATAGATAAAATCCATTTTATTTAATTCATTCAGATTATTATGAATAATAGCACCTTTTGTAAATTCCTCGCTTAATTCAAAACCCTGGGGTTGAAAAATATGTAATTCGTAGTTCAAACCTAAACTCCATTGGGCAAATGAGTTTGCTACTGATTGTGGTAATGCCTTAATATGCTCAGCCCAACATAAACCCAATTTAGGTGTAGATTTTTTTTCTTCATTAATAGTAATCATATCGGCCAAACTTTGTAATGGATGCAAAGTGCTCGATTCTAAATTGATTACCGGGATTTTAGAATATTTTAAAAAGTTATTAATGATTTCTTCCCTATAATCTTTAATCTGATTTTTCAACTCCGGAAAACAACGTATACCAATTAAATCGCAATAATTATTAAACATATTTATTGCGTCTTTTATATGCTCCGCTTTTGCCCCATTCATAATGGTACCGCTATTTGTTTCTATCGGCCAACTGTCATTTCCAGCTGAAAGTATAACAACATCAATTCCTAAATTTTTGGCAGCTTTATAAGTACTTAATCGTGTTCTTAAACTAGGATTAAAAAATAACAATCCTAAAATTTTTCCCGATCCTAACTCCTTATGAATTAATGGTTTCTTTTTGTATTCTTTAGCTTTATTAATTAGTTTTTCAGCTAATTCTAAATTTTCAAACTTTATAAAATGCTTCAATTTAATTCTATATTTAAGGCATGAATAAATAGGTCAATTTCTTCTTTTTTAATATTTAGGGGAGGTAGTATTCTTAGAATGTATTTCCCTGAAAATCCGGTAAATATTCCATGTTTAATTAATAAATTATCTCTCAAATTTTTTATTTCAAAATCAAATTCAATCCCAATCATTAAACCCATTCCTCTTATTTCTTTTATTTTTTTTAATGATTTTAATTGATCAAAAAAATATTCCCCTAATCGTTTAGAATTTTCTATTAGATTTTCATTTTTTATTACATCTAAAACAGCAATCCCAGCTGAACATGCTAAATGATTTCCTCCAAAGGTGGTTCCTAATAATCCTTTTTTGGCTTCAATTTTATCTGAAATTAATAATCCCGCAAGGGGAAAACCATTGCCCATTCCCTTGGCCATGGTAATTATATCTGGCATTAATTCAGAATCTTGAAATGAGAAGAAATTTCCAGTTCTACCATACCCACTTTGAATTTCATCCATTATAAAAACAGCTCCAACTCGTTTACATTTTTCTTTTGCTTTTATTAATAATTCCCTTGCGGGGATGTGAATTCCTCCTACGCCTTGTATGCCTTCAAATATTATCGCACAGGTATTTTCATCTATTTGATTTATAATTTCATCATGATTATTTAAATTACAAAAAATAATATCATGATTTTTATTAATTTCTGCTGATATTTTTTCATCATCCGTAATAGAAACTGCTAAAGAGGTTCTGCCATGAAAACTGTTTTTCATTGCAATTATTTTTTTTCTACCATTATGAAATGATGCTAGTTTTAAAGCATTTTCATTAGCCTCTGCACCGCTATTACATAAAAATAATTTATGATTTTTTAATCCACTTAATTCAATTAATTTCTCCGCTAATATATGTTGCTCTTTAATTATTATTGAATTAGAATAAAAACCGATTTTATTAATCTGTTCAATTAATTTATTATTATAATGAGGGTGGGTATGACCTATTGATATCACTGCATGACCACCATATAAATCTAGATATTTTTGACCATCTTTATCCCATAATTCGCTTCTATGAGCCTTAATAATTTCAATTGGATAAATAGAATAAACGTCAAATAAATTCATTAAAATGCTACCCCTTTCAATTTTAACCCCATATTTTCATCCCATCCATATAATATGTTCATGTTCTGAACGGCTTGCCCAGAAGCACCTTTTAGCAGATTATCAATAACTGATGTTATTATTAAAGTGTCTCCATTTAATCTTAAATTAATATAACATTTATTAGTATTAATTACTGATTTTAAATCTAAATCATCTTTACTTAAATGTACAAAAGGATGGTTTTCGTAATAATATTTATATATATTTTCAATCTTTTCTAAGCCTAAATCACAACGAGTATATACGGTTGAATAAATTCCTCTGGTGAAATTTCCTCTATTTGGAATGAAATTTATTTTTTTATTATATCCTGCTTGTAATTTTTTAATTATAAATGCTATTTCACCTAAATGCTGATGTTCAAATACCTTGTAGGAAGAAAAATTATTATTTCTCCAACTAAAACTTACAGTAGGAGAGAGCCCTTGACCTGCACCAGTGCTACCTGTAACGGCATTGATATGTAAATCATCTTCTAATAATCCTGCAAAGGCTAATGGAATTAAAGCTAATTCAATACCCGTTGCAAAACAGCCTGGATTAGCAATAAAAAAAGGATTTGCTATAATTTCATTTCTATTTATTTCCGGTAATCCATAAGTAAAACGCATTTCGCCATACCTATTTTTTGGGCTAAATCTATAATCTGGACTTAAATCAATTACTTTAATGTTTTTAAGATGTGGGTAATTATTTTCAACAAATTTTTTACCGTTACCTGCACTAACACATAAAAATATTAAATCAATATTGAAATGATATTCATCGCTAAATTTCATTTCAGTTTCGCCTAATAAATCCTTATGAACCTTATAAAATGGCTCGTTTCCGTGACTTTCTGAATGAGCATAACTGATTTCAACCATAGGATGATTTAATAATATTCTTATTAATTCTCCACCGGTATAACCCGCTGAACCAATAATTCCAATCTTAATTTTTTCCATTTTGTATTTGATTAATTATTGTATTTGCATTTGAATATATTTTTATAAATCCTTTGGCGTCTGAAGAATTCCAAGCCGAATTTTCTTCTCCATATTTACCAAACTCACTTTTCATCAAATCAAATGGAGACTCTATTCCTTCTATGTAGAAATAATTTGGATTTATTTTTATAAAAACGGAACCACTAACAAATTCTTGACTCGACTCTAAAAACATTTCTATGTTTTTCCTTGCGGGATCATAAAAATTCCCCTCATGAATTAGGTTTCCATAATTTATGGCTAGCTGATCTTTGATCAGTATTTGATTTTTGCTTAATACATGTTTTTCTAGATGCCTATGGGCTTGAATTAGTAGAACAGCTGCTGCTGCCTCAAATGCTACTCTGCCCTTAATTCCAATTATGGTATCGCCAACATGAATATCTCTCCCTATACCATAACCCTTTACTAGGTCCTCTAGGTTTTCTATTAATTCTACTTTTGATTTATAGGTTTTGTTATTAAGTGCTATTGCTTCCCCTTTTTCAAAGTCTATTTGAATGTTTATTGGTTCTGTTTTATAAACAGGACTAGTCCAAGCTTCTTTGTTTAAATATTCTCTTGAATTTAAAGTCTCTTTTCCTCCAATACTAGTACCCCAAATTCCTTTATTAATAGAATATTTGGAGCCTTCAATTGGGTATTCGAAACCTTCATTTTGTAAATACTCAACTTCTTGTTTTCTTGAAATTTTTAAATCTCTAATAGGTGTTAAAACTTCTCTAAGGGGATTTTTTATTTTAAATACTGTATCAAATCTTATTTGGTCATTCCCAGCTCCCGTGCTTCCATGAGCAATATATTCTGAATCTATTTCATCTGCATAAGCACTAATAGCCTCTGCTTGTATGAGTCGCTCAGAACTTACCGATAAAGGATAATTATGGTTTTTAAGCACATTGCCAAAAATTAGATACTTAATAATTTTATTATAAAAATCATTTTTTGCATCAATATTTAAATGTGATTTTACGCCTAATTCAAATGCTTTTTTGCTCAGTTGATCTAATTCTTCATTGTTAAGACCTCCAGTATTAATATAAACCGAATGAACTTCAAGGTTTAATTCTTTTCTTAAATATACTGCCGCAAAACTTGTGTCTAAACCGCCACTAAATCCTAATACTACTTTTTTAGCCATCAATTTTTTCTAATTCTTTTTTAAATAATTTCAGAAATACATATTTTTTTAACCTGAACAATCGTTCATATACCTTTTTCTTTCTCTCAAATAAATCAAGGGTTTTCGTTGGTTTTATTTCTTTATTTGGGTCAAATAACATAGCAGTACATAAACAGTTTTTTCTGTCTTTAGAGCTTAAAATTTCAAAATTTACACAGCTTTTGCAGCCCGACCAGAATTGTTCATCTTGAGTAAGTTCAGAATAGGTTACTGGGGAATAACCAAGACTGCTATTGATTTTCATAACAGCCAAACCAGTAGTTAATCCAAAAATTTTTGCATTAGGATATTTTTTTCTAGATAAAAGAAAAATCTTCTCTTTAATTAATTTGGCTAAACCAGAATTTCTATATTCAGGTGATACTATCAATCCTGAATTAGCAACATATTCGCCATGCGACCAGGTTTCTATATAACAAAAGCCAGCCCAAGCACCACTAACATGAAAAGCAATAACGGCCTTTCCTTCCTTTATTTTTTGGGAAATATAATCTGGATTTCTTTTAGCTATGCCAGTTCCACGTGCTTTAGCACTAGCAGCCATTTCATCACAAATTATATTTGCATATTGAACATGGCAATCCGACGCCACATCCACTACAAATTCAATTTTTTGCATGAATGTAATGAAATAAACAGATGATGACCGATCTAATGAACGGCCAAATAATTACAAGGGTATATTTTTACGACACGATCAGCGTCGGGTATGATAGGCAATTTTAGAGTAAGAGAAAACTAATCCATTTGAAGAATTAGAAAACAAGGACGACAAACTGCGGAATATTAGACAGCTGTGCAACCAATAAGTCAACTTGTTTTTTTTCATTTTTTAAAAGCGAAAAAGGATACTCTAATTAATTATTTTTTATTTGCTGCAAAAGAATAATATTTTCAATATAAAAAAAATACCCTTTAACGATTTTCCATTCCTTTCGATGAAATTTGATATATAAATTGAAATTCAAATTATTATATTTACTTATACTTTGCTTAAATAGGTATTTTGAAGTTTTTAATTATTTACAAAATAAAAAAACCGGCCATTTTTGGCCGGTTTTAATTAATTTATTGATATGAATCCTTCTATATCAATGTATTGTTCTTCTTTATGGTGTAGAGCATTGATTTTAGAAATTTCATGATGAAGCTCCTTTATTCTTTGCTCACGCATTTTTATGTCTTCCTCATTATCCGATTTTTCAATTTTATTTTCATGATAATGAATTTTTATTTGGACTAATCGATTTAAGATTTCGATCGCATCATTTTTTTCGAATGTTCCTTTTATCAATTGCATTTTCATATTTTATTGTCCCTGACCTAATGAATAAGATGATACACCATCAAATGAATATAAATTTTCAGTTTTAATAATATCGATTTTGTTTTCTTCTGCTGATTTTAATAGTTCAATTATATCTAACTTACTAAACTTTAAATTATTTATAGATTTAAAACGGCATCTCCAATGATCAGTACAAAAGGTCTCTGAAAAACCATCAGGATACACCTTTATTCCTCTATTAGTAATCATAGAAAGTTTGATCTTTTCGGAATTTAAAGGAGTTAATATTTGTGCTAAATCATTGGGGTTATTACCACTCCAATGCACAAATAAGTCAACTCCTTCTAATTCTTTGATTTTACTTTCCGCTCTCTTATACTTAGGTAATGTAATAATCGAATTTTTATCAAAGCTTACTGGACTTAATAGCTCAGGTTTTTTACCTAAATTTTTTATTATCGCTTGCGCGAATTCTTTAGTCCCAACTTTTTCTTTGCTGATTCCTTCTTTATATATATCGTATGTATGAATTCCTTCTTCTATGGTTCTTAACCAAGCATTTTGCACTTTTTCAGCAATTTCCGCTTGACCAATATGGCTTAACATCATTATAGCCCCTTGCAACAAGCCCGAAGGGTTTGCAAGGTTTTGTCCAGCTCTGCGTGGAGCAGATCCATGAATAGCTTCAAACATTGCACACTCTTCTCCTATATTTGATGAACCAGCTAAACCAACAGAACCTGCAATTTGGGCTGCAACATCACTTAAAACATCACCATATAAATTTGGCATAACAATTACATCAAAAGCCTCTGGAGTATCGGCTAGTTTTGCTGCCCCTATATCTATAATCCAATGTTCATTTTCTATTTCTGGATATTCTAAAGCAATTTCATCAAACACCTTATGAAATAAACCATCTGTTTGTTTCATAATATTGTCTTTGGTAAAACAAGTCACCTTTTTGCGATGGTACTTTTTAGCGTATTCAAAAGCGTATCTGACAATTTTTTCACAACCTGGGCGACTAATTAATTTTAGACATTGAACCACCTCATCCGTTTGCTGATGTTCAATTCCTGCATACAAATCCTCTTCATTTTCTCTAATTATTACCACATCCATTTTAGGATGTTTTGTTTGAACATAAGGGTAGAGGCTTAAACATGGACGAATATTAGCATACAAGCCTAAAAATTTTCTAGTTGTTACATTTAAACTTTTGTACCCACCTCCTTGAGGTGTTGTAATAGGTGCTTTTAAAAATACTTTATTCTTTCTAATAATATCCCATGATTCTTTTGAAATTCCTGAGCTATTACCTGATAAATAAACTTTTTCACCTACTTCAATTTCATCAATCTCTATTTGAGCACCTGCAGCCATAATAACTGATAAGGTTGCGTCCATAATTTCCGGACCGATACCGTCTCCTTTTGCAATGGTTATTCTTTTCATTATTTTAAATGTTTATGCAAAACTGAATCAAAATATTCATAAGTTTTTATTTATATTTGATATGATTGTTATAAATATTTTTTATGAACTACACTTTAAATCAATTAAGAATTTTTTCTAAAGTAGCCGAAACATTAAATATTACTAAAGCTGCAGATGATTTATTTCTAACTCAACCAGCAGTTTCTATTCAATTAAAAAATTTTCAAGACCAATTTGATCTTCCTTTATATGAAATTATTAATAAGAGATTTTATTTAACTGATTTTGGTAAAGAAATTGAACAAATTTGTAATACCATCTTGAATGAAATTGAAGAAATAAATAGAAAAACCCAAGATTTTAAAGGTCTCCTTACAGGAAAACTGAAAATAGCGGTGGTTTCTACGGGAAAATATATCGCACCCTATTTGTTTTCAGATTTTATTAAGAGACATAAAGATGTAGAATTAATTATGGATGTAAATAATAAAACTCAAGTTGTTAAGGCATTAGAAAACAATCAAGTAGATTTTGCTTTGGTGAGTATTTTACCCGATCAATTATTTATTGATAAAATGGAACTATTAAAAAATAAACTATTCCTTATTGGAGATAAAAATTTTGAAATAAAGAATAAAAAGCTCGATAAAAATAGTTTAAAAAATTTTACTTTCATTTTTAGAGAACAGGGTTCTGCTACCCGTCAAATCATGGAAAGTTATTTTCTTGAAAATAAATTAAAAATTGAAAAAAGGTTGGAATTAACCAGTAATGAAGCCGTAAAACAAGCTGTTATTGCAGGATTAGGGATATCCATAATGCCCATCATTGGAGTTAAAAACGAATTACAAAATAAAGAACTTAAAATTATTCCTTTAAAATCATTTCCTATTGAATCTAGCTGGAATCTAATATGGTTAAAGGATAAAAAATTTAGTCCTGTTGCTAAAGAATTTCAAAAATTTATCAATAAAGAGAAAGATCAAATTATTCAAGAAAATTTTTCATGGTATGAATCATTCCTTGCTAAAAAAAATAAATAAAATTTTGGTGATTCTTAAAAAAGCATTCATTTCCAATTCTTACTGGAATAAATGATTTTGATTTTTATTATTTACAACCGAAATAATAAAAATACGTTTAATAAATAGATTTAAATTATTTCGAAAATTGAATATAAACATTATTAGACTTACCAATAATCATTCTGAATATATTAAATTAATTGCTGAATGGTATTTTTTAGAATGGGGTATTGAAAAAAATCAAACCATAAACAATTTTAATAATATCCTTAACTCTGACCATCAATTTCAACTTCTATTACTTGGAGATAATATTCCCCTTGCAACCGTCGGTTTATACCATGAAGTAGGACTTACTAAAAAAATTCCCTCGTATAAGATTTACAAAAACTGGTTAGCATTAGTTTATACCGTTCCAAGTCATAGAGGAAAAGGATTAGGAAAATTAATTTGTGAAGAAATAGAAAAGGTCTCCAAACTAAATAAAATAACGAATTTATATTTATTTACCGACACCGCTGAAAATTTATATAAAAGAATGAATTGGGAAATATTGGAACGAATAGCTTATGGTGAACGGAATATTGTAATTATGAATAAAGAGTTATCAGACTAAAAAAAAACTGAAGAAACAACAGATTTATTAATTTTTTAATTACTTCCATATTTCCTACTACCAAATAATCGATTGAAAATTAAATGGTAAAAATCTAATTCAAATAAAATCTATAACAACACATGCGGAAGCACAGGTTCTTTTTTCTGATTTAATTATTCACTTCTGATAACAGATAAAAGAATTTTCAAAAAATACAATTATTAGGTTATGGTAGTGGGTCTAGCATGCTAGACCCATTAGGATAATCCACCGTATCAAAAATCGGGTTAGATGTATTTTTTTAATAGGATTATTCGCTTCGCTTATGATCCCAATTGGGGTGGACCTGCAAAAAAGATAAAAGCAGGAGCAAAGCGCCCTTGCTTTTTTTATTAAGTCTCCCTTAAGCTGCGCTTAGACTCGTTTTAGTTAAAGAATCAAATCAAAAATTTAGTTGTAATATTTTTATTTTATTAATGGGATTATTCGCTTCGCTCATGATCCCAATTGGGGTGGACCTGCAAAAAAGATAAAAGCAGGAGCAAAGCTCCCTTGCTTTTTTTTATTAAGTCTCCCTTAAGCTGCGCTTAGACTCGTTTTAGTTAAAGAATCAAATCAAAAATTTAGTTGTAATATTTTTATTTTATTAATGGGATTATTCGCTTCGCTCATGATCCCAATTGGGGTGGACCTGCAAAAAAGATAAAAGCAGGAGCAAAGCTCCCTTGCTTTTTTTTATTAAGTCTCCCTTAAGCTGCGCTTAGACTCGTTTTAGTTAAAGAATCAAATCAAAAATTTAGTTGTAATATTTTTATTTTATTAATGGGATTATTCGCTTCGCTCATGATCCCAATTGGGGTGGACCTGCAAAAAAGATAAAAGCAGGAGCAAAGCTCCCTTGCTTTTTTTTATTAAGTCTCCCTTAAGCTGCGCTTAGACTCGCATTAATAAAAAAAAGCAACCCAATTTTTGGGTTGCTTTTATCTTTTTTGCGGAGAGAGAGGGATTCGAACCCCCGGACCTGTTACAGTCAACGGTTTTCAAGACCGCCGCATTCGACCGCTCTGCCATCTCTCCTTCCTTTTTTGAAGGGTTGGCAAAAGTAGAAATTGAATTTATATTATCCAAATTTTTTTATAAAATATTTGTAATATTATGATTTTCAACACTTACTAATATTTTATAAATTTGATTATTCGTGTAACCCCCGCTCTATTTTCTATTTTTATTAAATAGGTTCCACTTTTTAACTCCGAAATATCAGTCCTTCCACGATTAATTTTTAAGTCTATTTCTTTTCCCTGTATATCTAAAAGGCTTATTTCTATTTCTCCATCGCTCTCAATATTTATTTCCTGATTTGCTGGGTTTGGATAAAATTTTACTGATAATTCTTCTATATTATCTTTACTAACACTCGGGGCTACATAAGGTTTCTTTTCTCCAAATATGCGGATATTGAATAACCGATATAATTTTTCATCTGAAAACTCCCCAAACTCATTAGGATTCCACGTCATATCAATTCCACCCTGTATTTTTATCCATACTCGGTTATTAATACTATCATGATAGTAACACTCCACATCTAATGAATCTATGCTGCTAACTCTTTTGTAAATATGTTTCCAAACAAAACTTTCTGGATAATAAGCATGAAGACTATCCATAAAATTAGCGAATGATGAGCTATATACCTGATTAATTTGATAAGCACCATTATATTCAACTCCAATGGTAAAGGTATCGTTTTCTGTAAGCATATTTTCTACTGAAAATGCAAGGTCTGATATGGTATCAATCTCAGGGAAGTCTAAGGTATATCTTGAGCTTGGGTGTGCAGCAAAATGTCTCATATGAGCCAATAACCAGGTAGTACTTTGCGCACTTGCTATTTCCCAATTCCCCACTTCTAATCCATTATTCCATCTTTTTACCCTTATTGCCATTAAATCTTCATAACTCAAATTGCTTCTATTTACAATAAAATCATTAATTCCGTAAAAAGGACCATTTACCAATACTCCTCCCGAATTTTGTCCAGCACTTACTGGGGTTTGACCATATGTAAAAAATGGATCATCATAAACAAAATATAAATTACCTTTAATTCCACTCCAATTTCCATTTGGGTCCCAAAGGGCTCCAGCTAAAGCGTACCAAGGGTATAGCGAACCTAATTTAACTCCCGGATGGGTATTTATTAATAAGTTATTGATATTTCTTACTTGTCCCTTATCTACTGGTCTGATATAATAATCTTCTGTTGCAAAAGCCCCGCTTCTCGTAGTATCTACCAAAGGGAAATTAATAACTATATTATTTTTAATATCAAAAGCAGAATGATATGTGGCAAATGCCACGGGTGTTTCATTTCCACCTAAGGTTTCTTGAAATGGAAATCGATCACTTCCATTGTATAAATGGTTCAAACTGGTTCCTATTACTAATGATTTTTCTATTAAACCATCTGCTCCAGAACCCGCAAAAAATCTTCCGCAATTATCGGCCGAAACTACATAAGGATTGCTTGGCCAAACTGCTCTATCCCAAATTCCATGGGTTCCGTTTTTCCATACCTGATAAGCCTCTAATACAAATCTTAATCGGGTATTACTATTCCATTGAGGTTCCCTTCCATTAGTGGTTGAACTATATTGAATAGGCATTGTATTTCCATCTTCATCAATTTCTGGATCATCTAAACGTATGCCTTCCATTCTATTTGAATGGGCAATATTGTTTTTAAACTCACCGAATTTAATTCGATTGGGTCTTAATAATTGGCCATCTATATCATTTACTTGGGCATTTAAACCAAATGGTCGGGTTGGAAAAGCTAACCAAAAACCAATCCCTTCGCAATCTCCAGCCCAATTATTTGTGATTTGATTATCCGGGTTAGAAATCCAAAACCCGGAAGAACCAAATCCCCCGATTTCATGTTGCTTTAGAGCATTATTAACTAGCGGATTTCTTACTCTTAAAACAATATTGGAGTCTATATTATTTCTTCTTTCTACGGCATCTTCAGTAAAAACACCATGACCTCTAACATTATAAACTATATTTCTTTTTACTTCTAAACCATTGGTTCCATGTATAACTATACCTCTTTGTGATGATTCTACTATACTCGAATTTCTTAAATAATCGCCATTTACATCCGAAACAAATGAATTACTTTGATAACTTTTTTGATGAAAATGTATTGGATACCTACCTACAATTCCAGCTTGTCCACCTCTAATAACTTGCAGACCATTAATTTTAGCACTACTGCTAATTCCCATAATCATAATATGCACACCAAAACCAAATTGCTGCCATAAGGCATCATTAGGTGCTTCAATACTAATATTTCTACTCACATTCGTAATAAGCGCTCGCTCATCTAAAACTAAAGGTGTTCCATTCAACGCAGTATCCATTATAGGTAAATTACCCGGCGTAAGGCTCAAACCATTGGCCGTTACATATTGTAAACTTCCCCATCTATTGGCATTTAATCCAACATTAATGCTGATATTATTCTGATTGATTGAATTTATTTCAACTAATTGACTAACAGAATTTCCATTGGCGGCATTATAAAAATCGGTAGGAGCAATAACTATTTGATCTCCCACAGCCCAACCAGTGTTATGGGAGCTTAAAAGCTGTGTACTTCCCGCAAGGGTATTAGAATTTAATTTGGTAAACATAGTTTGTGGTGCAATACCGTTAATTTCAATGCTTCCCATCACCATAATTCCGCGGGTTCCCATGCCCATGATGTTTTCATTCCTGTCAGTAGCATTAATAATAATTCGAGCTCTATGCTCAAATGGATTTGACTCCGAACCAATCCGTAAAACACCATTAACCAAAATCCAACCACAACTTAATTCCAAATCTTTTTCGGCAAATTCTAAGGTTCCGTTTATAGTTAAACTTGCAAGGTTGGGCGGGTTCTCATCAAGTATCATATGTGTTCCTTGCGGGATGATTACATGCGCCCCCAATCCGGGCTTTCCATTTGGCCAGCTTGAAGCATCTGACCAATTTACCTGTGAAAAAATAAATTTTGGTAAAACAACTAAAACTAAACTAAAAATGAGACTGTAAACTTTTTTATTCATAGCTCAAATATGTTCTTAATAAGGGTTTTAGGTGTCCTGATTCTTTGATTTATGAAAAATTAGGACATATTTTGTTTTCTGTACTCAGCCGGAGAAACACCTTTAAACTTTTTAAACGAACTATAAAACGCTGACTTTGAATTAAAACCTGATTCAAGCCCAATGGCTGTTACTGTATAAGCACTAAATTCAGAATCAATTAAATTTTTGGCTGCTTCTTCCACTCTATATTTATTTAATAAGTCAACAAATCCAACCCCACCTATTTTATTTATTATTTGTGAAAGGTAATTTGAGCTAATATTTAACCTCTCAGCCGCTAAGTTTAAACTCAAATTAGGATCTTTATACCACTTGGTTACTTCAAATAAATAAATAAGCTCTTTAAAATAAGAATTTTCATGATTAATTTCTATGCTAATATTCTTGTTTTCAATCTGTTTTAGCTTTTTACCAATTAATCGTGCTATTAATTGAAATATCATTAAATGTTCCTCATTAAAAAAGTTGGGATTAGAATGTTCTGAATCTAAAACTCCAAACAGTTGATTCTCTATGAAAATGGGAACCGCTAATTCTGATGATCTTTCTTTATCATCTTTAATATAAAAATTAATTTTCTGGATATTATTGATTAATTGATAGTTACCGCTTTCAGCAACTTTACCAACTACACCTTCTCCCATTTTAATTTCTAACGGACTTAATATTTTTCTTTTCTGTCCTTTATTTCCATAGGCTGCTTTTTGAATCAATGATTTTTTATGAGGATCTAATTGATAAATCACACAATCTTCTAATCCAATTTTTGAAATGCAATTTTCAGCAATATCCCATAAAATGTCTTCAGTATTGTTTTTATCAAATAATGAACTTGCGAAATAACTTAATACATGAGTAAGTTTATGGTTTTCATAATTTTCTAAGGCTATATTCTCAAATTCAAAATCATGGTTTAATCCACTCAATTGAAATTGATTGATTTTTGTATCATTTTCATTATTTATACTTTCAATAATTTTAGCAGGTAATTTATTAAGTCCTGAAAAATATAAATACAAATAAAAAACCAAATGAAAAATCCATAAAGGATAATACCAAGAATTGCCCGAGGCTTCTTCAAAAACTTTAAGAATTACAATGGTGAAAAACCATAAAATATTTAAAATAATAAACGAGTAAAATATATTTTTTAACCAATAGGTTTGTTTTCTTATAGTTATATGAGGTAAATGAGCTTGTTTATTTTCATAATTATTGATTGCGTTATAATTAATAATAGCCATAATAAAGCTGAATATTAAAGCTAAGTTTTCATCCCATTCTGCACTAAAATAAGCTTGGGAATGTTCATTAATAAATGTAAAGTCAAAAATGGCATTGATTTTAAAAATCTGATAAATAATAAAATAAACCCAAAACGGAATCCAATACCATTTTATTTTTTTATTCAATTCATCTTCTAAGCCCAAATAATTAAAATTGAATTTGGTATAATAAATTGGGGCCAAAAACTGAAAGGGTAGGTAAAAGCCTAAAATTAGAGGGTATTTTTTAGTTATACCTATATCAATTAGTAATACCTGAATAATAGTTAAGAGACTATATACAATGGTTAATAAAACGTAATAATGAATCTTGTTTTCTTTTTTGTACCTAATAATTCTAACGATACAAAATATTATAATCAATATTGAAAATAAAATAATTCCAGAATTGAGAATATTAATATTAAATTCAGAAACAGGCATTTAAGGTTTAATTTAATCCGAAAATATAAAAACTCCACTTATATTTTATTAATAAGGAATAAATCCATATTAATTTTGGCCATTTTACGAATAAAGTTATTTTTGTTTATGAAGTTTTTTAAAATTAGCCTTTTAGTTTTAGTAGCATTTGCTAGCACTTTATCCAACTCTCAAGCTCAAAGCAGTAATCAAATTCCAGCTTTTGTAATTGATTCTTTAGATTCATATATAGAAAGAGAAATGAAACGCTGGCAAGTACCTGGTTTAGCAATAGCCATTGTTAATGGTCAAAATACCATTGTTTCCAAAGGTTATGGAGTTAAAGATATTAAAACAGGTGAAAAAGTAGATGAAAATACTTTATTTCAGATTGCTAGTAATAGCAAGGCTTTTACTGGAACTGCATTAGCCTGGTTGCATCATGAAAAAAGAATTGATTTAGATGAAAAGGTAATAAAATATATGCCTTGGTTTAAGCTTTTTTTACCAGAATATACTCAATTGGTTACTGTCAGAGATTTGTTATGTCACCGTATTGGTACTCAAACTTTTCAAGGTGATTTCTTAAATTGGGGTAGTAATTTATCCCGCAAGGAAATTATTGAAGGTTTAGCTAAAACTCCACCAGTACAACCGTTTAGATATAAATTTGGTTATAATAATGCCGCTTTTGTTACTGCTGGTGAAATAATACCAATCATTACCGACACCACTTGGGACGATTTTATTAAACATAGAATTTTTATTCCTCTTGGCATGGAGCGCACCTTTACCGATTTTTCTAAAATGAAAAATGATAAAAATGCTTGTACCCCTCATACCATTTACAAAGGGCAATTAGTTGGAATGGACCTTGTAAATATAGATAATATGGCTGCTTCAGCATCTATTAGCTCATGCGTTGCAGATATGGAAAAATGGTTAAAACTTCAACTTGGAAAAGGGACTTTTAATAACAAATCTATTATTCCTAGCTCAGTAATTTCCGAAACTTGGAAGTCAAACACCATTATTTCAGATTATTATGGTACATTTTACCCGAAAAATTTCACTACTTATGCTTTAGGCTGGCAAATTTATGATTACAATGGACATAGAGTTATAGAGCATGGTGGCGGAGCTAATGGCTTCGTAACAAAAACTAAAATAATACCTTCATTAAATTTAGGAATTATTGTTTATACTAATTCTGATGCTAATAGCCTTTATGATTTATTAGCCAATCAAATAATTGAAGCTTATATGAATTTAACCTATAGAAATATAAGTCAAAAAGTATTTGAAATGTCTGAAAATTCAAGAAAATCAGAATTACAAAATATTCAATCTTTTGAAGATACTATTAAGCAAAAAAATATACCGAGTTTTAATTTAGATTTGTTAATCGGTAAGTATAGAAATGATTTTTACGGGTTTGTAGAAATTAAAAAAGTAAAAAATAAATACCTAGTATATTTTGAACATCATCCTAGAAATATAGCAACTTTAGAGTATTTAAAAGATAATCGTTTTGTATGTTATCATAGCGATATTACTTGCGGAATTGAACCTGCATCAGTTGAAATTGTTAATAATAAATTAATTTCAATTACTTTAAAGGTTAATGATTTTATTGATTATTTGTCCTATAAATTTGATAAAATTAATCCTTGAAAACATAGCGATAATTAACTTTCGCCTTGTTCTCCTAATGTAAAATTGAATAAATAGTTTATATGGATATAATTATTATTTCCCTTGCGGGATTTTTAATTTCAATCTTAACATTTTTCTCTGGTTTTGGATTAGGAACATTATTATTACCCGTTTTTGCAATATTTTTCCCTTTGGAAATTTCTATTGCACTTACGGCAATTGTTCATTTTTTAAATAATTTATTTAAACTAATTTTATTAAAAAAACACATCAACTTTCATGTCGGATTAAAATTTGGCATTCCAGCAATTTTTGCCGCTCTTATTGGAGCCCAATTATTAATTTATTTTGGACATTTTGATTCGTTTTTTTCCTATTCACTTTCTAATAAAGAGTTTAGAATTAATTTAATAAATATTATTATTGGGATTTTGTTAATTTTTTTCGCTTTGGTTGAGTTAATTCCTGCCTGGAATAAAATTCATTTCTCTAAGGACAAATTAATATTAGGTGGATTATTAAGTGGTTTCTTTGGTGGTTTATCAGGTCATCAAGGGGCCTTAAGAAGCGCCTTTTTAGTTAATTTAAATTTAGCAAAAGAAAGCTTTATTGCAACAGGGGTATTAATTGCATGCTTTATTGATATAGCCCGTTTAAGCGTTTATTTTACTAATTTTTCTCAAATCAATTTACAACAAAATATAAATTACCTTTTGGCAGCTACCTTATCCGCTTTTGCAGGTGCTCTTGTAGGAAATTTATTATTAAAAAAAGTTACCATAAATCATTTAAAATTAATTGTGGGAATTTTATTATTAGTTTTAGGAATTTCTATAATATTTGGAATTTTGTAAATTGTCTTCAATTAACCATAAATCTTTTTGTTCTATTACTAAACTTGCAAAATAAATGAAGAAAATATTTTTTGTCTTATTATTAGGTGTAGTAGCGTGTACCTCACCCAGAAATATTACTCAATCAGGGAAAGTTACCCCAAAAGGCATGGTATCTGGAGGTATGGGAATGGTCGCAAATTTTTCAGGTGCAGCAATTGAAAACATTGCTTTGGTTCCAGGGAATGTAATTGATAATTATGCTAATCAAGACTCATTAAATTTTGATGATGCCTTAAAAAATGCCAATAAAGCAGCCGTTGCTTATGCTCTTGATCCTTCTGGTTTAGCGTATGAATTTTATATTAAATACGGATTATTAGATCGTTTAGATATTGGTTACAAAAGGGTAGGGAAGGCCAATGTTTTTTCAACCCAATATCAATTTTTGGGAAGTACTGGCAGACCTGGTGATGAAAATGGAACTTTGTGGCATGGTTCTGTTGCGCTTCAATATACGAATCAAGGTTTTCAGTTACCCGGATTTATCTCTAGAATTCAAGGCTTTTTAAATTATAATTACCGTAGAAATGATTTTTTAATCCCTATAATTTTTTCTAGATCTTTTGGTTCTGAAGAGGAATATGGTTCCATTTCTTTTGGGGCTGCTTATTGTGCTTCATTTATTCAATACTCTTTTCTTCCACAAAATATTTATAATAATGGTGAACTTTTAAAAGGGGAATCCAGAAAAACCAATTATCATTCTTTTGGCGGATTTGTAAATCTTAAATTGGGTTATAAATATGTTTATATTATTCCTTCTCTAAGTATTTACCATCAAAATTATGGAACCTATCCTTTGTTAAATGGAGAAAATTTTGATTTGAGAGGTTTAACTGTTATTCCTTCATTAGGTATCCAATTTCAAATTGGAAAATTAAATAATTCATCTCGCAAGGAAATTAATTAATAATTATTTATCGATATTTTTTTCAAGGTCTTCTAAGGTGAGTTCATCACCTTTTTTTAGGCTGTTTTTTGCTTTATCTATACTAACATTCAAAACATATCCAATTAATAAAGTAAAGGTGTTGAAATAAATTAAAATTAATATAGCAACTAGGGTACCTATTGAACCATATAATTTGTTATAGGCATTAAAATTATTTACATAATAAGAAAAAAAACTGGTGGTAACTAACAATAAAACCGTTGCAAGACTTGAGCCTGGACTAAAGAATCCCCAATGTTTATTTTCGCCTTGGCCATAATAAAATAAGGTAGAAATAATAGAAAAAATAAATAAGAGAATTACTAACCAATTAAGAGATTGTAATAAATAAACACTAATTTCATCAGGTAAAAAATTCATTTCAAACAACCATTTAAAAGCCTTGTTTCCTAATGCTCCCAGAATGATGGCGGCTAAAACTAATAATGAAAGAATTAAGGTTAACCCAGTACTTATTAATTTCTGTTTCCAAGCCGCTCTATTATCTTTAAATTTAGAGAAATTATTAAAAGCTTGTAACATAGTTTGCACCCCATTACTAGCAAAATAAAGTGCCAGAAAAAAACCTATAGACAATAAATCGCCATGCTGATTACCCAAAATATCAAATAATGTATGGCTTAAGGTTTCATAAACGCTTTCCGGAATTAAACTTTTAATTAACGCAAGGGTTTGAGTAGGAGAGGCTTTAATGGGTAAATAGGCAATTAAGGTAAAGAAAAATATAATTGCTGGAAAAATGGCCACAACAATATTAAAACTAATAGATGAGGCCATTAAATGTAAACCTTGACTGTCTAAACTTTTTAAAAAAAATCCAGCAATGGAGTGAATGCTCAAACCTCCAAAGCCCGGTAACACAAGTCTTTTGCTAAGTTCAATTAATTTTTTATAAAAACTAAATTTTATTAAATACTCGTGGATTTTATTTAACATCGTCAAAATATTTTTTTATTTTTTCAGATAAAAACTCCGGACAACGTGTGGGTCGCATGGTTTTGCTATTAACAAAAACTAAACTGGTTGAACCTAAATGGATTAATTCTCCAGCTTCATTTTTAATTTCATAATCAAAAAACATGCGGGATTGAGGCATTTCTTTAACAATAGTGCTAATGATTAATAAATCATCATATTTAGCGGGTTTTATATACTTACATTTTAATTCTAAAACAGGCATCATAATTCCATTTTCTTCTAATTCTCTATATGATGTGCCTATTTGTCTCAAGGCTTCTACTCTTCCTACTTCAAAATACAATGCATAATTTCCGTAATAAGAATATCCCATTTGATCGGTTTCTCCGTATCGAACTCTAATTGTAGTTTCTGATTTATACATTATCTAATTCCTCTCGCGTCTAAAGCTTTTCTATATTTTCTGCTATTAGCAGCATGGGTAATATCATCTTCTGCAAAATTATGATAACCACTAAAATCTTCTTTTGCACAGAAGAAAATATATTTATGATTTTCAGCATTTAATACTGCATTAATGGCCTGTTTACTTGGCAAACAAATCGGTCCAGGTGGCAAACCTTCATATTTATAAGTATTATAAGGCGAATCAAAACTTAAATGTTCATATAAAACTCTCCTGATATTTTTATTTCCAATAGCAAAAATTACGGTTGGATCTGCCTGTAATTTCATCCCTTTTTTTATTCTATTTAAATAAACGCCTGCTATTCGAGCCATTTCATCGGTTTTGGATGTCTCTTTATCCACAATACTAGCAAGTATAGATACTTCATCTATATTTAATCCTATTTTTTCGGCCTGTGTCTTTTTCTCAGCATCCCAAAATTTATTATAATAACTGAACATTCGTTCAGTAAAAGTTTTTAAATCGGTATTCCAATAAAATTCATAGGTATCCGGCAAAAACATAATGAGCGAGCTTTCAGAATCCAAACCAAATTCTTTTAAAGTTTCATCGTCATTTAAAAATTCATAGAATTCTACACTATCAATCTCTAAATTTTTGCCTATAAATCCGCTTAATGATTCTTTATCATGCATGGCTCTCAACACTAGTTTAACAGGAGTTTGGCGTCCGGCCTTTAACATTCTAATTAAACTTAAATTATCCATGCCCTGCTCAATTTTATATTTTCCAGCTTTTACATTTTCTGGATATTCTAAAATTTTTGCGGCCCTAATAAAACTTTCTTTATCTTCAAGCAAACCATTATTATTTAATATTTCAACTACATCATTAAAGCTTGAATTGCTAGGTATATATAAGAAGTTTTCTTTAATTTCTCCCTTGATATTTTTATTAAAAAAAGTAAAATAAAACAATCCTAAAGCCAAAAGGCCTAGTAATATAATAATTCCAAAACTCCACTTTAAAATATTTTTGTTTCTCTTTTTCATTCTATAAAACCGGTGAAAATAGTCGGCAAATTGATTCAGCAAATCTCCGTGAAAAATTTCTTTTATCCCAAAGATCTTTGTTTAATAATTGAGCATTATTTAAATCATCATTAAATTGAATATCTAAGTTTTTACAAATTTTTTCATCGTAAATTAAGGCACTCACTTCAAAATTATAATCAAAACTTCTTACATCCATATTGGTAGTGCCAACCATTGAAAAAATTCCATCAACCGTTATGGTTTTAGCATGTACAAAACCTTTTTTATATCGATATATTTTAATACCAGCATCCAATAATTCTTCAATATAACTCTCCATAGCAAATTGAACCGCCTTTGAATCGCCCCTTGCGGGAATTAACATTTCTACATTAACTCCACTTAATGAAGCATTAATTAATGCGGTTAAAATACTTTCGCTTGGAATAAAATAAGGGGTTGTAATTCGTATGCAATTTTCAGCAGTATTAATAGCTGAAAATATACAATTCATAATATAACCCCAATTGCTATCCGGACCACTAACGGCTATTTGTACCGGACAAAAATTTTTAATATTTAACTCTGGAAAATATTTTTTATTATCATTTAAAAACTCTTCGCTAACAAAATACCAATTAAAAATAAAAGCCACTTGTAATGACCTAACTGCTTCACCTTCAATTTTTATGGAAGTATCTCTCCAAAATTTATTTTCATTTAACCGATTATCATAACGATCCGAAATATTAATTCCTCCAACAAAACCTATTTTTCCATCTATTACTATTATTTTCCTGTGATCTCTATAATTTAACCGGTCAGATATTATGGGTAGTTTTACGGGCATAAAAGGAAATACCTTTATTCCAGCTTCTTCCCATTTTTCTATCCTTGCGGGATTTAAATCGCTACTGCCAAAACCATCATAAATAATCCTGATTTCTAAACCCTCGCGAGCTTTATTTATTAAAATTTCCTCAATTTCATTGAGTATTATTCCATCTTCAATGATGTAATATTCGAGATGGATATGGTTTTGAGCCAATTTTAAACATTGTATAAGTTCAGGAAATTTTTCTTCTCCATTTTTTAAGACTTCAACTTGATTGTGATTGCCTATTAATGTCTTTTGATTTTCAGTTAAAAATCGGGCTATTTTTCTTTTCTGTCCAAGGCGATCAAATAAATCTTTTTTGGAATCAAAGGTTAATAAATATTCTTCTCGCAATAAGCGGTTGGAGAGTAGGGCATCCTTTAATTTCTTCTTATTGAATAGTTTTTTCTTTCTATGTCTTCCCCCAAAAAATAGAAAAACCAATAAACCTATAATAGGTATACTAATTAATAATAAAATATAAGCATTCGTTTTTACTGGATTCCTATTTTGTAATACAATCCTAACAGAGACTAGGATTACAACCACATAATTTAAATAAATTAACCAAGGGAGAAAGGATTCTAAAGTTTCAAACATTTATTCTTATATAAAATCGAGATAAATATACATGCAAATTTACTCATTTCAATTAATCTCTGATTCATCCATTGTTTTTGGATAATGGGTTTTAATAAAAATCATCTTTTTTCTGCCTAAATGCAGGTGATTCTTATTTTTGTTTGGAGCATTTTGGAGCATTTTTTATTTTACTTCTTTATAATAGCTTTGCATCAACTAATTATAATAAATGAAAATTGCATTATTAGGGTATGGAAAAATGGGAAAAGCTATAGAAAATGAAGCTATTCTTAGAGGGCATACCGTTATTTCAAAGATAGATGTTTCAAGTACTACTGAGGATTGGGAAAATTTAAAACAAGCTGATGTGGTTATAGAATTTACAAGGCCTGAATCTGCTTTAGAAAATATTAAAAAGATTATTGAACTTAACATTCCTATAGTAGTTGGTACTACTGGTTGGTATGAGAATTATAATCAGGTTAAAAACTGGGTTTCTGATCATAATGCCAGTTTATTACATGCTACTAATTTTTCTATTGGAGTACAACTTTTTTTTAGAATAAATTCTTTTATCGCTAATGTTTTTAACTCATTTCCTGAGTATAATCTGAGCATTGAAGAAATTCATCATACTCAAAAACTAGATGCACCTAGTGGAACAGCCATTACTTTAGCAGAAAAAATTATCCAAAATTATCCTGCAAAGAAATCTTGGGAATTATATAATACTGAAAATACCAATCCAGATAATTTGTCTATTTTAGCCCTTAGGAAAGATGATGTTCCAGGTACACATATCGTTAAATATGACTCATCTATCGATTCCATTCATTTGTCTCACATCGCTCATAACAGGCGTGGATTCGCTATGGGAGCGGTTTTAGCAGCTGAATGGATCCAAAACAAAAAGGGGATTTTTGGAATGGAAAATGTTATTAACGAGTTGATTAAAATTAATTTATAATTCCACATGTTTGAAAAAATTATTAATTCAATTAAGAATTTTAAAAAAAGCGAAAAGATTATCATTGGTATCTGGACCTTTTTTAACTTTTTATTTCTCCTAGTTTTATTATTCGCCGCAAAAGCCAATATAATATCTACCCTTGTTTTTTTTATTTTCTGGGAGCTATTAATTTTCGTTTACTATTTAGTTAAAGTTAGAAAAGATAATAAATCTAAAGTAAGAGAATGGGCTGACGCCATACTATTTGCGGTTATTGCAGCAACATTAATTAAATCTATTGCTTTAGAAGCTTATACCATTCCAACCCCATCCATGGAAAAATCTTTAATGGTGGGCGATTTTCTATTTGTAAGTAAAATAAATTACGGACCTAGAATCCCAATGACCCCGGTGTCATTTCCTTTTGTTCATAATACCTTGCCAGGTTCCAAAACAGCTAAGTCCTTTATTGAAATTTTTCAATTACCTTACTATCGACTACCAGGTTTTGAAGATGTAGATCGTCAAGATGTCGTTGTATTTAATTATCCGGGAGATGCAGATAATAATAAAGATCGCCCCGTTGATAAAAGAGATAATTATATTAAAAGATGTGTGGCTATTCCAGGAGATTCGGTTTCAGTAATAAATGGAGTTGTTAAAGTGTTTGACCAATTTTATCCTTTAGCCGATAATGGAATGCGATTTAGAATGGTAAAAACCAAAGAAAATAAGGTAATTAGTGAATCTACTTTAAAAGCAATTGGGTTACCTTCTGATAGTTATATAGGGCAATATGGAATTTATGCCATTTACAATACCTCAGATATCCATGCCGAGAAGATTAAAAACTTAGATGTGGTTGATTCTATTTATGATTATTTAACGGAAGGATCTAGCTCTGATTTTTTCCCGAACAATGAAAAAATACAGTGGAATCCTGATAATTTCGGTCCACTTTATTTACCTAAAAAAGGAGATAAAATTAGGTTGACTGAGACTAATTATATATTGTATGAGAGGGTCATCAGATTATATGAAAATAATCCTGATTTAACCTTTAAAGACGGGAAAGCTTACATCAATAATAAGGTTGTTGATGAATACGAATTTCAATTAGATTATTATTTCATGATGGGAGATAATAGACATAATTCATCTGACTCTAGATTTTGGGGAATGGTTCCTCATACTCACATCGTAGGCAAAGCCGTTTTTGTATGGTTATCCTTAGATTATTCTAAAAAAGGACTTTTTGAAAAAATCCGATGGAATAAATTATTTACCCCTATTAAGTAGCTTATAATAAAGTCCTTAAGTTAAATTTATTGAATTTAAGGACTTTAACAAAATTTAGTTTTTTTTGCTTTCATATTCTGAACTTTACCTATAAAGTCGTATTAATTATTAGGTTTTATGTTATATTATCGTTAAATTCGTAGAAAATAATTAGTATCTTATAGTGTCAAATACTTCTTTCGCATCAAGGGCTGTTAGGTTTATGCCCAATGAAAAGGACGGATTCTTCGTTACGTTAAATAACAGAGTAGATCAGTACTTCAAAGAAAACAACCTCAATAAACAAGGAGGTTGGAAAATCAAGGTTAAATCTTTAGTGATGTTAACCATCTATTTCGCCCCTTATTTTTATTTACTTTTTGGTTCATTTAGTTCTATGTGGGTATTTTACTCATTATGGATTTTAATGGGACTAGGAATGTCATTCATTGGCTTAGCAGTTATGCATGATGCCAACCACGGGGTATACTCAAGGAATAAATTTATTAATAAAATGGCTGGTGGATTAATCGCACTTTTAGGTGGTTATTCAACCAACTGGATTATTCAACATAACGTTTTACATCATACTTATACCAATGTAGATGGTTTAGATGAAGATATTAACCCAGCAGGTTTGCTTCGTTTTTCGCCTCACAGACCATTAAGACCATGGCATAAAGGACAGCATGTATATGCGTTTTTTCTTTATGGATTAATGACCTTAACCTGGTGTACTATTAAAGATTTCAGACAGTTAATTAAATTTAACAGAGATGGATTATTAAAAACACAAAAATCCAAACCATGGATTGAGTGGACCAGAATGATTGCATCGAAGGTTTTATATTATGCCTATATTTTAGCCATTCCATTAATCTTCACTGATTATCCTTGGTACCATATTGTTTTAGGCTTCTTAGCAATGCATTACTTATCAGGTTTAATTTTAGCTTTAATTTTCCAACCTGCACACGTAATGGAAACCTCAGAGTATCCTTTACCAAATGATAACAAAACCATCGAGTTTTCATGGGCTGCAAGTCAATTGTATAATACCTGTAATTATTCCCCAAATGCTAAGATATTCTCCTATTTCGTAGGTGGATTGAATTTCCAAATAGAACATCACTTATTCCCTAATATCTGTCACGTCTACTATAAAGATCTTTCTCCAATAGTCCAAGAAGTAGCTAAACAGTTTAACTTACCTTACCACGTTCAACCGACCTTTGCTTCGGCTGTTATTGAGCACGGAAGAATGTTAAAACAATTAGGTAGATAATAAATAACTGATTTTTGAAAAGCCTGATTCTTAATTGAGTCAGGCTTTTTTTATGCCCTTAGTTTATACGGATAGGATATTCATGAATCATTTTTTTATTATTGAAATAACATATTAATGATTAAATTCTTATCTAATATCTCAAAAACATTGTAATTTTTATATTACTTTCAATTCGGAATAAAGAATCATTTTTCATCATTTCTTAATTATACCTGAGATAGAACATTTAAATGAATTATAAGACATTTAAACCAAATAAAGACTTAGAATCCATAGTTAAATTTTATTGGACATTAGAAGTTCCTTTTGATCCCAATAACCAAAAGCAAAAAATTGTTCCAGATGCTTGCATAGAAATGACCTTCAATTTTGCTGATAAAATTAAAAGATTCACTTCTGATACGGAGTATATTCTTCACCCGAATGCAATGGTAATGGGACAAAGAACCAAATCATTTGATATTTTGCCTACCGGAAATGTGGATACCTTTGCAATTTGTTTTTATCCACTTGGATTTTCAAATTTTATAACCATTGCTCTTGAAAAGTTGGTAGATAAAGAGACTCCTATTTCTGAGCTTTTCGGAAATAAAGAATCCGATTTTTTAGAGCAAGAAATGAAACAAGCTCCTAATACTCAAAAAAGAATTGAAATAATTGAAAACTTTTTATTGAAAATGCTAATTAAAAAAAATACAATTAGTAACATTGTTAAATCAACAGTTGATTTGCTTCTCAAAACCAATGGAACGATTCCCATAATCGATATTTTGAAAGATGATATTTCAAAAAAAAGACAACTAGAAAGACATTTTAAAAAGCAAATTGGTATAAGTCCAAAGCAATTAAGCAAGGCTATTCGACTACAAGCTACTTTAAATTTGTTGCTGAATAAAAAATCAGAATCACTCACTAATATAGCATATGATAGTGATTATTTCGACCAAAATCATTTTATAAAAGATTTTAAACATCTTGTCGGAGTTACACCTAAAGAATATTTAAATAATAAGAGTATGGAACTTAGCGCTCTCTTTTATAAATAAATTTTATAGTGTCGCTTTTTTACTATTTTGACTATCTATTCTGCTTCAATTTAGCGCTTAAATTAATAATTAAAGATTTATGGTATATAAAAGAATAATATTAGGCGCAATGATTCTAACTACATATTTGGTTTCATGCAAAAATTCTAACCAAAAAATTTCGGAAACAGTTAATCAAGATACTTTAAAAAACTCAAAAGCTAAAGAAATGAAAAGTTACCTATCAATGTTTGAAATTCCAGCAACAAATATATCTAGAGCCATAAATTTTTACCAAGCTTTATTTGATATAAAAATAGAAAAAATGGATATGGAAGGAATGCAGATGGGAATATTTCCTTATGAAGGTCAAATGGTGCAATGCGTTATCATTCAAGCAGAAGGATACCAGCCCTCAGCTACTGGAGTTACTGTATATTTAAATGCGGGGGATAATCTCCAAATAATACTTGATAAAGTAGAAAATAATGGCGGACAAATAATTATTCCTAAAACGCCTCACGCCGATGAATCTGGTTATTTTGCTGTTTTTCTTGACTCTGAAGGAAATAGAATGGCCCTTAATTCACCAAATTGAGAAAAATCAGAAATAGTTTAATTCTTTTTGGTTGTGTTTTTGCTTACCTCATTTCAAGTATTTTAAATAAAAAGTATTTTGAATCATTTGGGTTAAAGGCAAATTTGATTAATAAATCATACCATGAAAAAGATAATTACACTTTTGGTCTTAATTATTCAATCCATCAATCTATTTTCCCAACCTGGCGATAAAGAGAAATTTTATAATCAATCGGCCTATTCTGAAGCATTTTTGCATTGTGTTACTGATGAAAAATATTTCGCTAATTATGCAATTGAAGCTCGCACCAGCTCTTTTGAATTAATGGATGTACTTAAGTGTAAATTACATGTCCCTGCTGGATTTAATAAAATTTGGAAAGATTTAGAAAAGAGCAATTTTAATAAACTTGGAGAATTTGATTATTCCAAAGATTCTTTTATAGGATTAAGATTTAATTTTTATATAGGTGGTGTAATGGTTTCAAATGCTTTTAAAAAAGTGGAAAAAACTAATGATGAATCAGGCTCTTTTACTTATTATTTTGATCTTAATCCGCTCGATTTTGGACAAAGTTTAGGTGAGCTTAATTCTGCTTATATTGAATTATTGAAGAATCTAAAAAATAAGGGTAGGCTAATTGTAATTCAAGCAGCTCTAGCTTCAAAAACAATAAACTCTAATAATTATTTGCCGTTTGCCAATTCGAATTTTTACATGCTTTATGATGATCTTACCCATCAAAAATGGATGAAATCATCCATAAATTATAATATTCAACTAAAGAAAATGGGAGATAGCACAATGAAGAGAATTTTCGGTGAGCTTGGATTTTTAACCAACTTTGCCATGACTTGCTTTCAGAATCCTTGCGCTAAAGGTTATATGTATTCCAATACTCTGGAATCAAATAATCCTTGTTCTTCAGAGCCTCAAGATAGCTGTAAAGAGGCTATTATTACTTATAAATTCATTAAAAAAGATATTCCTTTTACCATAAAAATGTTGATTACAATTAAAGAAAACGCCGGAATAGTTTACATCGAAAACAATTCATTTGGTTTTAAGGAAATTAATATTGAAAAGCAAAAATTATTGTCTTCCGCAGAGATTCAAAAAATAATTAGTGAAAAATTTCAAAAAGATAGTTTAGTGATATTACCCGATAACAAGGCTCTTAGTTATTCTTCATATCCAATTCAAATTCGAAAGCCAATCTCTAAAGATGAAGGTCAAAAAATTAATTCGCATTCTGGTAGCCAAATTATTAAGATAACTAAAGCTGGCAAAAAATGGGAAAGTGGTTTTATTTATTATGCCTACAGTAAAAACCCGAAAAAATCTAATCAAATCTATCAATTTGATGCTGTAACTGGAGCACTTCTTTGTGTTTTTGAAATTAGTAAAGTTACTAATTAAATAATTAATAGGTTTTGCACTAGCTACTTATTGTTTTTTGTTGTTGAACAGAGAATTATTGGCTCAAATACTTTAAAATAATCATTTCAGGACTTTTTATATTTTAAAAGCTTAAATCTACTTTAATCCAAATCCTTATATAAATAGTATTCTTTACATTTATATTATGTCGGCTAAAACCATCGTTAATTATGTTTTTTCATTAAAATGATGGATTTAACCATCATATTTAATTATATTCAATCAATTTTAATTATATTTGTCGTATATAAGCATCATTGAAATTAAAATATTATATTAATGTCGGATAAAAACCTCATAAACTTATATCAATTGAGTGATGATGCCATCATACAAAACATTGGTGATTTTGTTAAACATCATCGTTTACAACAGAACATAACTCAGAAGATTCTTGCAGAAAAAGCAGGTATAAACCGAACTACTTTATCCGATTTAGAATTAGGAAAAAGGAGTCAATTAATAACATTAATCCAAGTTCTAAGAATTCTTAATAAACTCCATGTTTTTGAGTCTTTTGAAGTAAAATCCCAAATTAGTCCTATTAAACTAGCCGAAATGGAAATGAAAAAGCGTAAAAAAGCCTCAAAAGAAAATAAAAAGTCTATTAATAATAAAACAGACTGGTAATGATAAATAACGCTTTTGTAAATATTTGGAATATGAGAGTTGGTGCAATTGCGTGGAATCCAAATACAGGTCTTGGAACATTTCAGTATGATCCTACTTTTCTAAAATCAGGAATTAATTTATCACCTATTCTTATGCCTTTAGAAAAAGGGGATGTCTTATATGAATTTCCTGAAAATAGAAATAACCTGACCTTTAAAGGTTTACCCGGATTATTAGCGGATACTTTACCTGATAAATATGGAAATGCATTAATTAATACTTGGTTAGCAAGTCAAGGAAGACCTAGTAATAGTTTAAATCCAGTAGAAACGCTCTGTTTTATTGGCGAACGTGGAATGGGAGCTTTGGAGTTTGAGCCAGTCCAGCCACAATCCAAAAATACTTCCACTAAAATAGAACTAGGTAGTCTCATAGTAATTGCAGAAGAAATTTTATCAGGGAGAAAAGATTTTAGTTCCGATTTATCAAAAGTTGATGAAAAAGCTCTTTTTGAAATTCTGAAAATTGGCTCGTCTGCCGGGGGAGCAAGAGCTAAAGCTTTAATAGCTTATAATGAAAAAACTGGAGAAATACGAAGTGGTCAAGCCAATGCCCCTAAAGGTTTTGAGCATTATTTAATAAAATTTGATGGGGTATCCGACTCCCAATTTGGGGCCTCAACAGGATATGGCAGGGTAGAAATGGCTTATTATAGAATGGCCATTGAGGCGGGAATTCAAATGATGGAATCTAAATTGTTAGAAGAAAACGGAAGGGCTCATTTCATTACAAAACGTTTTGATAGGGAACAGGGCAAAGGGAAAATTCATGTCCTCACTTTCTGTGCTATGCGACATTTTGATTTTAATGAGGTAAATTTATATAGTTATGAAGAACTCTTTGAAACTATGCGTATGCTTAGATTGAGTTATCCGGAGGCTCAGGAACTTTTTCGAAGAATGGCTTTTAATGTAATGGCTCGAAACTGCGATGATCATACCAAAAACTTTGCTTTTGTAATGAATAATTTAGGCGAATGGAAATTATCACCGGCATATGATATTTGTCATGCCTATAGACCCGATAGTAGTTGGGTAAGTCAGCATGCTTTAAGTATAAATGGAAAAAGAAAAGATATCAATCGCCAAGACTTACTTAGTATTGGAAAAAAAATGAATATAAAAAATGCCGAAGAAATAATCGATAAAACCAGTTCTATAGTTTCCAATTGGAAACAATATGCTGAAATGCAAAATGTAGATGCTAAACTCATGGAAGGCATAGGTAAAACGCTTATAATTTTATAGTTATCATTAAAAAGATAAAATAACAAAAACTTTTTTTGATAATGGGAAATAAAAATTGGGTCTTTATATTTTGTATATTTGATTAAAGGCAGGATTAAATTAAAAACAAGAAAATGAAAATACTTTCAATACTATTATTGTCTTCATCTTTATTTTTTAGTTGCAATAAGCTTGACATCGAAAAAGGCACTCCCAAATGTGTGGAGAATAAAATTAAAGATTTCAATAAAGAATCAACTTGTTCTAATGCAAGAGTAGAAGAGTATGTTTTTGAAGGAAATACCGTTTATATGGTTGATCCAGGAAATTGCGGTGCTGACATGGCTGCTGAGGTAATAAGTTCAGATTGTAAAAGTCTTGGTTACTTAGGCGGAATTGCAGGTAATACCAAAATTAACGGAATCGAATTTTCTACAGCAACTTTTGTTAAAACTACATGGAGTAAATGAGCCTAGTATTTTAGATTTTTAATATGTACTAATTGGTATTAATTAAAAATGTTCATTCCCTTGTGGTTGATTTTCCTAGATCACAAAGAAAAATGAAGAACAAACCAAAATACAACCCCCATATCCACCATCGAAAATCCATTCGATTAAAAGGATACGATTATGCACAGGCGGGATTGTATTTTATTACCATTTGTTGTCAAGACAGGGCATGTTTGTTTGGTAATGTGGTAAATGGGAAAATGATTTTGAATGATAAGGGATTTATTTCAGATCAATGTTGGGTACAAATTCCCAATCATTTTCCAAATGCGGTTTTACATGAATATATCATAATGCCCAATCATGTTCACGGAATCATTGAAATAAAATACGATTCCGTGGTAGGGGCGGAAAATTTTCCGCCCTATTGGTCAAATGATTTTCCGCCCCATAATGAAAACATCGTGAATAATGACAATTGGAGGAATGATTTTCCGCCCCGCAATGAAAACAACATGAATAATGATATTTGGTCAAATGATTTTCTGCCCCGCAATGAAAACAACATGAATAATGATATTTGGGGGAATGATTTTCCGCCCCACAATAAAAACACCGTGAATAATGACAATTGGGAGAATGATTATTCGCCCCCACAGCGTTCACCATCAAAAACAATAGGTTCAATTGTTCGTGGCTTTAAAATCGGTGTAACAAAATGGATGCGACAGAATACCGAAATTTATGATGTTTGGCAGCGAAATTATTACGAACATATTATCCGTAATGAACAATCTTATCACAACATATCGGAATACATTATCAATAATCCTGCAAAATGGGCAGAAGATAAATTTTATCAAAAATGAAATTCACCAAAAAAAAATTAGAAAAATCGATTACTGATTTGTTGGTGCAAGATCGATTTTCCTACCATTTAGGTGTTACCATAATTCGTAAAACTGAAGAGCTATCTACAAAATAGCCGATTATGCAAATACCGTATTAAAAATCAAATTCAATAAATCATTCCCCAAAAATCACCCTACAAAATCCAACTCTTCTTCCCAGTCTAAATCCGGATACTTTTGATGGTAATTCTTTATTTTCTCTTTTAATTCTTGTATAAATTTTTGATGGGCTTTACTTTCTGCATGCAGCGGCCTATGATTGATTCCTTTTTTTATTTTCTGAAATTCTACTCCCAATTTTATACTCTCTTTATCTAGATAAGCATCGAAGAATTTTTCTTTGATATATTCGGTTGCAGCAAAATTAGGATGCGCTAAATCGATATCATACCATCTGTAATCACGTAACTCATCCATGATAATTTCATACGAAGGAAAGTATTTTACATGCTCAAATTCTTCTACCAATTGGTGAACAAGTTCTATTAAGCGGGCCTTACTTCTTGAGTTTTCTATTATACCATCACGCAAGTGCCGAACTGGGCTAATCGTAAAAATCACCACCAATTCAGGGTTTATTTCTTTTATTTTCTGAATGATTTTTATGAATTCAGCGCGAATATTCTCTATCCCCGCAAGGGTTTTATTAAATTCTTTTTGACTAACTTTATGACAATTGGCAACAAATATTTCTTTCTTTTTATGATAATAACAATAAGCCGAACCTAAAGTTAGAATCAAAAATTTAGCCTTTTTTAATGATTCGGAACCCAATTTAATGGCCGAATTTATTTTCTCTAAACAGCTTTCAGCATTTATATCATTAAACTGGCTATGAAAATCGAAATTATAATAAAGATCTTCTTCAAGTTCTAAGTCGCCTTTGTTTAATTCTTTTTCTGAAATAAATAAATCCAAATGCCGGCAAATACTGAATGGGTCAAATAATATACCGCTTGGATTAATAGCAACCGGTATTTTGATTTCTTTTAAATAATTGCCCATATTAGAGGTGAAACATGATCCTACCAATAAAACGGGACTTTTATGAGTGATTTTAAACTTGGATTTTTTAATTTCTACCTCACTAATAATTTTCACTATTTTTCCTCCAAACTTTGATTAGATGTAGCTTCATTTAGGGTATTATCGGTTACAGTTTCTTTAAAACGGAATAACTTAAACGCAATACTAATAACAAAAAAGCTCAATAAAATGGTGTAAAAGCCAACAATAAAATGCAGGTTTTTTTCTGTATTAAATGGCCCAGTTAAAATAACAATTCCAAATCCTAAACTGAGAAAACAATTGATGTATAAAAAGATTTTTAATTCTTTGCTTCTTAAGGCTAAATAAAGCATGGCAACTCCAATTAATAGAGCCCAGAAACCTATGATATAGGTAAATACAATTGCGGCCTTGTTCGAAGATTGAGTAGCGAAAAATGCCACACTTAAATCAACTAAAGAAATGGGAATAATTTGCCACCATTTCTGGATTTTGTTCCTTAGAAAAAATCCCGCTAGCAATTGTATAATTCCAACACCACCAAACATAACTCCTAAATACATCATGAGGGTTTGTACTGTCATGTTGGGCGCTGTTACTGCTATTATCCCGAACATTAATAATAATAAGCCTCTAAGACCTATAGTCCACCATAAGGGTTTAAATATTTTCATCATGATTTATAAATTTTAAAAATAATTGATCAATTAATTCTGCTAGTTCATAATCTTTTGAGGTAATGCTATTACCAGCATCATGGGTACAAAGATTAATTTCTATCTTATTATAAATATTGGTCCACTCGGGATGATGGTTTAATTCTTCAATAGCTTCACTAGCAAATTTCATAAATGAAACCGCTTGTAAAAAGTCTTTAAATTTTAAGGTGCGTGTCAATTTAGAATTTTTTTCTTCCCAATTCATAATAATTTAAATAAAGCATAAAGCTAAAATTATTTCATGAATATATCGACAAAGGCCTTAAAATTAATACACATTCAAACATTAGAGTGAAAAATTTCTTATTAGCAATTCATTAATTTCTGTTTTATATTCGATTATTAATCCCTAATTAATGAAGAAATTTTACATCTTTTTATTTTTTTTACTTCCATTATTTTCAAACGCTCAATCTTCTGCCGATATGGCCGTAGAGCTTAAAGCGAGTATTGACACCTCTAAAAAATCCATTAAAATTTTTTGGAAAGGGGTTAGTTCTAATCCTGATATTTTTATTTATCGCAAACTAACCAATTCATCCTTTTGGGGCGCTCCCATTGGAACAAAAAAAGATGATGAGGCCTTTTTTGAAGATTTAAATATTAGCGAAGGTGTTGAGTATGACTACTGCGTCAGAAGAGCGGGTTATATTACTTATGATAATTTTGGTTATATAAGGTCAGGAATTGGTATAAAAACTAAAAATGAACGCGGAATGATGCTTTTGGTAATTGAAAACAATTTATACCAAAGATTAAAACCCCATTTTGATACCTTATTACTCGACTTAGTAGGGGATGGCTGGTATATTAAACTATTAACTGAATCTAATAACAGCAGTCACCAAACCCTAAAAGCCAAAATAATTTCTGCCTTTGATAATTACAGTGGATTTAAATCTATATATTTAATTGGAAATTTAGCCATACCCTATTCGGGTAATTTCGCTCCAGATGCCCATCCTGATCATGTTGGAGCTTGGCCTGCTGATGTTTATTATGGACTTTTTGATGAAAACGAGTGGACTGATTATAATGAGGTTAACCTCCAAGCAACAAGACCTGAAAACCGAAATACCATTGATGATGGAAAATTTGATCAAAACTCAATAAGAAAAAATCCTGATGCGGCAGTTGGGCGATTATTCCTGGGTAAAATGAGCGCTTTTAATAATGATACATTACTCTACCAAAATTACCTAAGTAAAGCCCATAAGTTTAAAATGAATCAAATTAACTATTCCAACAAAGCTTTAATTGATGATAATTTTGGCTATTTTGGTGGTGAAGCTTTTGCCTCTAGTGCTTTTAGGTCTTATTCTCCTTTAGTTGACTCCTTAATTTTGGGAGATTATTTAAGTGAATTAAGAAATTCTGATTATTTAATGTCTTATGCTTGTGGTGGTGGCTCATATACCTCCGCAGGAGGAGTGGGATCCAGTTCTGATTTTGTAAATGAAAACATCAATACCATATTCACTGGATTATTTGGTTCTTATTTTGGCGATTGGGATATAAATAATAATTTTTTACGAGCCCCTTTAGCCAATCCTAACCCAGCTTTAATTTCATTTTGGAGCGGACGTCCGCATTGGCATTTATTCCCTCTTGGTTTAGGTTATCCTATGGCTACCTCTACTCAATTAACCCAAGGTAATATATTTTCAAGTGGCGCCAATGGTTTTTCAGCTTATTGGCATAGTACTTTTGGAGCTGGAGTCCACATTGCTCAAATGGGAGATCCTTCCATACGTTTAAATTATCCTAGACCTGTAATTAATTTTAATGTAGATACCTTATTTAATGATGCCCATTTAACTTGGCAGGCACCAGTGGGTAATGCTCCCGATTATTACCAGGTCTTCAGATCTGAAAATTTATTTGCCCCTTTTACTTTATTGGCAAATATTTCAAGTGATTCTTCAGAATTTATTGATCAAAACCCTAAAAACGGCAATAATGTATATATGGTTAAGGCGGTATATAATCATTTTTCTCATTCAGGTAACTTTGAAAATAATTCTATTGGGGCCATTGATTCTGTAAATGTATTTAATCCTACTAATTCTAATTTTTCCCTTGCGGGGATAAAAAATGCGGTTAAATTATATCCTAACCCTAGTAAAGGATATTTATTTTTGATTTCAGATGATGGTTTTAGTATTAGTGATTATTCCATTTATGATTCAGGTTCTCGATTAATAAAAAATGCAAGAACGGATAATCAAGTGATTGATGTAAGAAATTTAAGTTCAGGTTTTTATTATATCATTTTTGATGTTAATGGGGAGAAACAGGTAAAAACCTTTATTAAGTTATAAAAAAGTCCCGGCGTTAAACCGGGACTTGATATATGTGCGGAGAATAATTATTTCCAAGACTTGATGACACAAAAATGTAGTACGGAATGAAAACATAAAAGTAAAATTTAATAAGTGGTCGGTTTTACCTAATAAGTGGTAGTTTCTGACGAAATATTTATATTTTTAAAATTATTGTCCTTTTATGTAAATCTTTAAAAACTTAAAAATTAAATTCTTAAAGATTTTTACATTTTAACCTATATTAAATCCATTAATTTTTAGTTACTTATAATTCTCTATAAAAAATTAAAAATTATTTAACATACATAAACAATTGATTTATATATTTTTAGCCTATGTCATAAAAATTTAACAAAAGCTTATTTGTAATTAATCTAAATAAAAATATAATTTCGCCTCCGAAATCAGATTAATAATGAATAAGAATATTTCAAAAATCGCTTTATTTATGATTATGGGTTCTTTAGCATTATCATCATGTAAAAAAGGTGATGATCCTGATCCCGTTCCAAGTTTAAATATTCCGTCAGTTTATGATTCGGTGGGTTATTATGAAAACACACAAGAGGTTAGGGATATTTATACCTCCTTCAATAATTTCATGAATGATTTGAAAAGAGGAAGAGCAGGTCAGGCCTTAACTGAATCGGTTATGAGCGGATTATATACTGCTGGTTCACCATCAATTGAAGATATTACAACTACTTACTACACTAACGTGGTTAGAGACTTTTTCCCCATTATGGAAGCTGCTTCAACTAACACATTTTTACCAGATTCTGCACCAAATGGTGTTGGCGGTGTTTATGGGTCGGGTTCAGCTGCCTATTTATATGATCAGTATGGAACTGACATGGATCAGGTAATCGAAAAAGGCTTATTCGAAGCTGCATTTTATAATTATGCAACTAATTTAGTAAAAGCTAATATCACGCCAGCTACTATTGATAAATTATTAGCCATTTTCGGGGCTACTCCGGTCTTAGCTAACTCTGATAGAGTAAGTGTAGGAGCTGATCGTTTTGTAGCTTTATACACAGCCAGAAGAGATAAAAATGATGGTAATGGCTTTTATTCTAAAATTAAATTAGCTTTATTAACTGCAAAAGCGGCCACCCTTGCAGGATCAAACTATAATACTCAAAGAGACGAGGCCATAAAAAGTTATTTCCAAAATTGGGAAAGATCAATGGCTGCAACTACTATTAACTATTGCATTTCTGCAAGCAAACTTTTGAGTTTAACTGCTCCAACCTATGATGAAAAATCAAGAGCCTTACACGCTATTGGAGAGGGAATTGGCTTTATTTACGGTTTTAAAACTATTAATAATCCATATCGCATTATTACTGATGCTCAAATAGATGAAATTATGGATTTGTTTTTATTTCCAAATAATGGAAATATTGAGATCTATAAATTCGTTACTGAATCATTTACTAATCTCCCTAAATTAGATGATAATACCGGGGTGATTAAAAAACTTCAAGATATCTACGGATTTTCTAATTCTCAAATTGCAGACTTCGAAAAAAATTGGGTAAATGAACAAAATCGTTAGTTTTAAATTTTTTAACAAATCCTTAAATTCTCTAGGTTTGGGGATTTGTTCTGTTTTATTTATTTCGCTATTTTTCAGTTCTTGTAAAGGACCAGAACCAGATTCTGATGATAATTTTGATCGATATCTTATGTTAAATGATATCGGAACCAATGTAATTATTCCAACTTTTAATCAACTTAAAAATAGCGCGGATAGTCTCTTAACCTTGACTAATCAATTTACCACAAATCCGAACGAGATCTTGTTAAATCAACTTCAAAATCAGTGGAAAAAAACAGCTCAATTAATGGTTCAAACTGGCATTTATAGTTTTGGTCCATCGGAGGGTTTATATGGTACCTTGCGGGAAAATATAGGGACTTTTCCACCAAACACTTCTTTAATCGAATCTTTTATAGAAAATAAAGATACTGGATTACAGAATTTTAACAGAGATACCCGAGGTTTATTTGCAGTTGAATATTTACTTTTTGATTTGGAAAGTAATTCTAGTAAAATCATTCAGAATTTCTCAAAAGAAGACCGAAAATCTTACCTAAGAGCTATTGTTAAAGATATTGCCACCAGAGTTAAAACCGTAACTGATGAATGGAATGGAAACTATTTATATACTTTCGTAAATAACTCTGGAACTGACGCAGGAAGCTCCACTTCAGTTTTGTATAATGAATGGTTAAAATCTTTTGAATCCATTAAAAATTTTAAATTGGGAATACCGCTCGGTTTACGCCCAGGGCAAACGGGTTTAGAACCTCTAAAATGTGAAGCAGCTTATTCAGGTTATTCTATTATGTTATTGTTTTACCATATTGAAGGGATAAAAAATACTTTTTATGGCTCAATAGATAGAAATTCTCCAAAAATCGGTTTCGATGATTATTTGAAGAATATGCCTGGCGGAAATGATCTTCTATCTCAAATAAATAAAGCCTTCGATAATATCGGAGCAATCTTAAATCCCCTTTTAAATGACCGAAACATGAGATTGGATTTAATGAATAATATTTCAGAACCTTATAAAAATTTACATGATGAATTGCAAAAATCTACCCGATATGTAAAAAGCGATATGTCTAGCTTATTAGGCATTTCAATAACTTACAGCAGTGGTGATGGAGATTAATTTTCATGCAATTTTTTCAAAAAACCAATAACTTTTTAAAGCATCCTGTACCAGCTACTTCATTAGCTGTATATAGGATGCTTTTTTCATTATTAGTTTTAATTAGTACTATTCGTTTTTTGGCATTAGGCTGGGTGAGTGATCAATACATTCAAACTCAATTTCATTTTAAATACTTTGGTTTTGAATGGATTCCTCATTTAGATTCTCCTTATATTTATATCCCATTTATTTTATTAATTTTTGCTAGTATAGGTGTTTTCTTAGGTTTATTTTACAGGATTTCATCGGTCTTACTTTTTTTGTCTTTTACTTATATTGAATTATTAGATATTTCCTATTACCTCAATCATTATTATTTTGTTTCTCTAACTTCTTTAGTATTAATTTTTGTTCCCGCCAATCATTGTTTTTCTTTGGATATAAAATGGAGGAGACTAAAACCTTATTCTCATATTCCTCAATATCAGATTTTTGTATTTAAAATATTATTAGCCTTAGTCTACGTTTATGCGGGAATTGCCAAAATTAACTACGATTGGTTATTTAACGCTATGCCATTAAAAATATGGCTGAAAGCTCAATATGATATGCCCGTATTCGGATCACTATTTCGAAATGATATTACCGCTTATATTTTTTCATGGATGGGAATGATTTATGATTTGACTATTGTATTTTTTCTATCTTATAAAAGAACACGTATTCCTGCCTATTTAAGTGTTTTATTTTTTCATGGAATTACAGGCTATTTATTTCAAATAGGGGTTTTTCCATTGGTAATGAGTACCCTCACTTTAATATTTTTTCCTACTTCATTGCATAATAGAATGATTCATGGGATTAATAAAATTCTTCCCTTGGCTTCAATAAATTCAAATTATACATTAGGCCCTGATTTTTCAAGATTTAAAAAAATTGTCTTTTTTATATTTTTTATTTTTCAATTTGTATTACCCTTCAGATATTTGCTGTATCAGGGGAATATGTATTGGACTGAAGAGGGATATCGTTTTGGATGGAGGGTTATGTTGGTAGAAAAGGCTGGTACAGCCACTTTTTATGTTTCTAATCCTGAAAATGGTATAGAATGGATTATTGATAATAGCCAGTTCCTTAATAATCATCAAGAAAAACAAATGAGCTTTCAACCTGATATGATTCTGCAATACGCTCATTTTTTAGATAATCATTTTAAAGAGAATTATCATATTTCAGATCCCATAGTTAGGGCAGAAGTTTATGTAACCTTAAACTCTCGTCCGAGTAAATTATTATTCGACCCTCAATTGGATTTATCTCTTATTAAAGATTCTTTTAAACCTAAAACTTGGATTTATCATTATGAAAACTAAAATCCTGGTTTTATTTCTTTTTATTACAGGTATAGTTACTGTTTTATCTGCAAAATCAGATACTTTAAGTGGTTTTGTGACCGATGAGTCAGGGAATAAGATTCAAGCAGTTACAGTTTATTATGATTCCTGTAATTTTTCTACCCTTACTGATATTAATGGATATTTTAAAATCCCATCCTGCAAAGGTAATATTAAGTTTTTTTTATTAGGAAAGGCAATCCTTTCTATTAATAGCTCTGAATTTATTAATAATTCCACCGTAATTTTATATAAAGATTTAGTTGTTAATTTAGAAGATATTCACGTTAGTGAAGAGAAATTATTGGGCTCTGGACGAATTTCGGATGTAGAAGGTCATGCTTTATATGCCGGTAAAAAAACGGAATTATTGATTTTAGATAATATTGATGGGAATAAATCGAATAATAATAGTCGTCAATTATTTGCCCGTATTGCTGGATTAAATATTTGGGAAGGAGAGGGAGGTGGATTACAATTAGGCATAGGTGGCCGAGGACTTTCACCATCGCGTTCGGCTCATTTTAATATTAGGCAAAATGGTTATGATATTTCTGCAGATGCATTAGGTTATCCAGAGTCTTATTATACCCCACCTATGGAGGCGGTAGATCGAGTAGAATTGGTAAAGGGTGCGGCCTCTTTGCAATATGGACCGCAGTTTGGCGGATTAGTTAATTTCGTTTTGAAAAAAGGCTCTGAAAATAAGTTTAATTTAAGAAGTAGGTTAACCTACGGTTCTTGGAATTATTTTGGTGCAGCAATTGATTTTGGAGGCTCAAATAAAGGCTGGAATTATTATGTTTTCCTGCAAAGAAAACAAGGAAATGCTTGGCGAGAAAATGGCCAGTTTTATTCTAATTTTGCTTATTTCAGGTTAGAAAAAAAATGGAATGAAAAGTGGAATACGGCACTCGAATACACTCATATGAATTATCTATCCAAACAGCCTGGCGGATTAACAGATGCCCTGTTTGCTAGAGATCCACAAATTTCATTAAGATCTAGAAATTGGTTTAGTATTAATTGGAATTTATTTGCCTTCCATATAAATTATAAAATATCCAATCAAATTTCTTTAAATACACGAATATTTTCTCTCCTAGCTAATCGCTCATCATTGGGAGTTTTGAATAGAATTAATGAATTTGATAACCCTCAAAATAATCGAAATTTAATTCAAGGTGATTTTAAAAATTCAGGCTTAGAATCTCGAGTTTTAAGCAAATTTGTATTGTTTAACAAAAACATGGTTAATAGCACCGGTATCAGGGTTTACAATGGTTTTAGTACCCAATTACAAGGTGATGCTAATAACCAAGCCGGACCCGATTTTTATTTTCTTAACCCAAATGATTTAGAAAATGGTAATTATAAAAACCCAGGATTTAATTTTTCGGCATTTTCAGAATTAATTATTCATTTAAACGAGCAATTTTCAATTATTCCTGGAATTAGGTATGAAAATATTCAAACTTTTTCTGAAGGTTATTATAGAGTAATTTCTAAAGATGATGCTGGAAATATAATCGGCGATCAAAGGTTTAATGAAAATCGTTCTAACCTAAGAGATTTTTTCCTTGCGGGATTAGGAGTTTCTTATAAACCAAGCAATAAGATTGAAGTATATGGTAATTTTTCACAAAATTACCGGTCAGTCACTTTTTCAGATTTAAGGGTTTCTAATCCTAATTTTGTTATTGATCCCAATTTGAGTGATGAAAAAGGTTATTCCATTGATATAGGGATACGCAAGCGCTATAGCAAATTCTTGTATTTTGATGTTTCAGCATTTTATTTAGCTTATCAAGATAGGATAGGGGCTTTAGTTAGATACGATACCATATTATTCAAAGATTACAGATTTAGAACCAATGTGAGCGATAGCAGAACTGTAGGTTTAGAGGCTTTAATAGAATTAGAAATTCTTAAATGGATTAATAAAAACGCAAAATCTTCATTGCAATATTTTTTATCTGCTTCATTAACCGATGGACGTTATATTAATACTTCAGACCCTTCTATAAGAAATAAAAGAGTGGAATTAGTATCACCAGCAATTATTAGAAGCGGATTAAAATTTAAGAAAAACCAATGGAATTTTTCTGTTCAATACAGTTATACTGCCAAACATTATTCGGATGCTACCAACGCCGAATTTAGCAGCACCGCTGTTATTGGAGCAATACCCTCTTATTCTGTATTTGATTTTTTTGCTTCTTATTCTTTTAAAAAGTTTCAATTGGAACTTAATTTAAATAATATTTTAAATAATAAATATTATACCCGAAGAGCAACTGCATACCCTGGACCAGGAATTATGCCTTCTGATCCTTTCTCTTTTTATCTAACTCTTCAATATAAATTGTAAAATTTCAAAATGTAAAAAATCTTCTTATATTTAACCTATGAAAATTGAACAATTAGACGACGGAAAAAACGGTCGCTTTTACTATGTAGAAAACGGAGAAGAACTTGCTGAAATGACCTATGTTTACGCGGGTGAGGATAAAATTATTATTGACCATACCGAAGTTCATGAATCTCTTAAGGGTAAAGGAGTAGGAAAAGAATTAGTTAAATCAGGTGTTGAGTTTGCTCGTTCCAAAGGAATTAAAATTATTCCTCTTTGTCCTTTTGCTAAGAAAATGATTGAATTGACCAAAGAATGGCACGACGTTTTATAATATTTATATGAAAGAAATTACTAAAAAATATAGTAATGGTGAGGTTACCATTGTTTGGAAGGCCCACCTTTGCACCCATAGTGGAAATTGTGTTAAAGGACTCCCACAGGTTTTTAGACCCAAAGAAAGTCCATGGATAAAAATCGATAATGCCAGCAGTGATGATTTAATTGCTCAGGTAAAAAAATGTCCGAGTGGAGCTTTGAGCATAGAGTAAGCCATAATTACTCTTTGATTTTATTTTATTAATTTCTACCATTATGCAAATTTCCTTTTTTGGAGCTGCACAAACAGTTACTGGTTCAAAACATTTAGTAAGCACTAATTGGGGAACCAACATTTTATTAGATTGTGGAATGTTTCAGGGGGGTGATTCTGAAAATCAAAGTAGGAATCGCCATTTCGGATTTGATCCATCTTCCATTCAATATTTAATCTTGAGTCATGCTCATATAGATCATTCAGGATTAATTCCAGCTCTTGTAAAACAAGGATTTCATGGAAAAATTTTTTCAACTCATGCTACTAAAGATTTATGCGAATTAATGTTAGCAGACTCTGCACATATTCAGGTAAATGAATTAAAATATCTGAATAAAAGAAGAGAAAAAAGAGGTGAGGTTAAGCTGAGTCCAATTTACGACGAAACCGATGTTTTAAATGCCTTGAAATTATTCCATGTTGTTAAATATAATTCTTGGATTCAAATTGAGGAGGGAATTCGGTTTCTTTTAAGTGATGCAGGCCATTTGATTGGTAGTTCTGCTATTACCTTAGAAATTGAAGAAGGGGATAAAACCCATAAAATTTTATTTACTGGCGACATTGGAAGGCCGCATGATCGAATTTTGAGAAGTCCAGTTAAACCTGAACAAGCCGATATTATTATCTGTGAATCAACCTATGGCGACCGACTTCATGAAAATGAAGGAAATACCAAAGAAAAATTATTAAAAATTGTAAATGAAACTTGTGTTCTACAAAGAGGAAAATTATTAATTCCGGCTTTTAGTGTTGATCGAACTCAAGAATTGATTTATATGCTCGATCAATTAAGTAGCGAAGGTAAACTACCATCCATTCCTGTTTATGTTGACAGCCCAATGTCTGTAAAGGCTACCAAAATTATGAAAGATCATGATGAATGCTTTAATCCTGAAATTTTAGAATATATAGAAAAAGATGGTGATGCTTTTTGTTTCCCCAATCTGCATTATATATCGGAGTTAGAACAATCCAAAACTTTAAACTTTTCTTCTGAACCTGCAATTATTATATCGGCCTCAGGCATGGCTGAAGCAGGGCGAATAAAACATCATATTCGAAATAATATAGAAAAAGCCAATACCACTATTTTATTTGTAGGTTACGCAACACCATCATCATTAGGCGGAATATTAAGAAATAATCCCAGATCGGTTAAAATTTTTGGAGACATATTAAAAGTAAATGCTCGAATTGAAATAATGGATTCTTTTTCAGGCCATGGTGATTACGAAGAAATGTTAGATTTTTTATCAACTCAAAATTCGGGTTTGGTTAAGAAACTTTTTTTAGTTCATGGCGATCTAGATGCCCAAACTTATTTTAAAGATTATTTAGAGGAAAAAGGTTTTAAAAATATTGAAATTCCTGAATTTGGTGATATTTTTGAATTCTAAATTATGTTAAAAAATACCCTTTTAGTAATTACTGCTCTATTGTTATGGGCATGTAATAATCCACAAATCGCCGATGGAATTGCTGAAGATAAGTCAGATGCCTTTACTTCTTATGTAAAAGATAAACAAGCATATAAAATTGCCAAAGATTGGAGTTTGACCGCAAGTCCTGATGGACAAACTTTTATTGCTTCCGCAGTTTCTGATGAATCGCTTTTTCAAGATACGGCAAAAGTGAATTTTCTATTTAAAATGGCTTCGGATCTTCAAGAGTCTTCATTTAAAGGAAGCACCTTTGAAATTCAAATAAATGACAAAAGCGGTAAATTATTACTTCCTTTAAAAGCTCCTCAAAATATCATTCCCGAAATAGAATAATGAGTCCAACTCAGCATAAGAAAGCTCAAAATTTATTTATAGTTTTAGGATGCTTTTTTTTGGCTAATGCTTTGTTAGCTGAATTTATTGGAGTTAAAATATTTTCATTAGAAAATACTTTTTCTTTGGATCAAGCCAATATCTCATTAATGGGCTATACCCTTAATTTTGATATGACTGCTGGAGTGATTTTATGGCCTTTCGTATTTATTATGACGGATATCATTAATGAATACTTTGGTAAAAAGGGGGTCAGAAAACTATCTTATATTGCTGCCGCGCTTATTGCCTATTCATTTTTAATGGTTTTTTTGGCAATTAATTTAAGTCCAGCGGGGTTTTGGGAATATAAAACCTTGGAAAATGGCTCTCAATTACCCATGCAAACGGCTTTTGAATCGATATTTGGTCAAGGTTTATGGATTATAGTGGGTTCATTAACTGCTTTTTTGATTGGGCAATTAATTGATGTCATGGTTTTTCAAGCCCTTAAAAAGAAAACTGGTGATAAAATGATTTGGCTAAGAGCTACTGGATCCACTCTTGTATCTCAGTTTATTGATTCTTTTGTGGTTTTATTTATTGCCTTTTATATCGGTAATTTAAATTCACCAGAGGTTTGGCCTCTATCCAAGGTATTAGCCATTGGTTTGGTTAACTATATTTACAAATTTTCTATGGCCATCGCCTTAACCCCATTATTATATTTTATCCATTATGCTATTGATTCTTATTTGGGTAAAGAATTAGCTGATGAACTAATGGATGAGGCTTCGGCGTCTTCTTAATCTTTTTTATTTTCTGCAATTTTTTTTATTAAAAATTAAATTATCATTATTTTACTAATTTATTCTTTGATTTTCAGATATTTTATTAAATTAGTATTTGCTTATTAAACTTTTTACCCCGCTTTGAGTCTAAAATTCATAATTCTATTTATGAGGAAATTTTTATGGTTTTTTATTGCTGCCCTAATATTTATTATCAGTTCTTGTAATAAACAAGAATTGGAAATAGTAAAAGGTAATGAGGCCCCAGCAGATTCTACTCTTTCTAATTTACAAAAAGAGACTTATATCAATAGAGTATATATAGCTTTATTGGGAAGAAAGGCCGATAGCTCCGAATTTTCTTCTGCCAAATCAACACTTTCAGCAGATTTTTCTCTCCAAAATAGAGAACTATTTATTCGAAACTTACAAAGTAAAAACGAATTTAAATCGAATTGGATAGCCTCTCAGCGTCTTGATTTATTAAATGGCGTGGATACAAATGATATTAAAGGTGAAATGAATACCATCTTACTATTGCTTCAAGATTCTAATAATAACAATAGATTCAGAGATTTATTGATGTTAGAATATTACCGATATGATAGTCTGCTAAGAATGGAGGATCATTTAATCGCAAATAAAATCGATTTTATTAAATGTCAATTACGATGTTTAAATAATGGAGTTTATGATCAAATAAATATGGGGTCTGAAAACTTTGTAACTGCTAGTTTTACACAGTTTTTTAATCGCTACCCAACTAATGTTGAATTAGAATCAGCCAAAAAAATGATTGATGGGGTTGAAAGTTTTCTCTTTTTACAATCTGGAAAATCAAAACTCGATTATTTAAATATTTTCTTTAATTCAGCTCCTTATTTTGAGGGTCAGGTTTATTATTTGTATCAAAAATATTTATACCGAAACCCTAACCCAACAGAGGCTTATGAGTTAAGCCAATGGTTTGCTCAATCAAAAGATTTCCCCGGTTTATTATCTAAAATTTTAGCTTCATATGAATATGTATCCTTATAAAAATGGCCTAAAATTTTTATCCATTTTATTGGTTTTATTGACTTTTTCATGCAAAAAAGAATTAACCAATGAATATGAATTAAATCCCGTTCAACTCGAAAATTCTTCAGGTAATAAAACCAATCTAAAGAGTGATTTACAATTTATTAGTATAGCTTATTCCGACCTTTTTGGGAAACAAATTGGATCGGTTCAATTAAATAAATTAATTAATGGTTATGCCTCAATTGGAGATAAAGCCTTAATTATTGATCGTATTATTTTAAATTTTTTAAACTCGCCTGGAGTTTTAATACCTTCCAATACTGAAATGCGAGCTAATCCAGACGAATTTATAAGTGCTGCTTTCAATAAACTTTTAGTTAGAGAACCTTCTGAAATGGAAATTTGGTTTTTAAAAAATATAATTAACGCCAATAATTCCATAAGTGCCGGACATATTTATTATGTTATCATGACTTCTAATGAATACCGTTTTTATTAATAAATAAAATGAAAAGAAGAGATTTTATTAAACAGTCTTCCTTATTAGCTGGTGCAAGTTTAGCCTTGCCTTATATTTTGCCCAGTGGTCGACTTTTTGCTGCCTCTGGTTCTAGAATAGCCAATCACGTAGTATTTGCTCTTTTTGCTGGGGGTATTCGAAATCTTGAATCGGTTCAGAAAAAAGAAGGTAATTTAATGCGGGGATTATTAAACGGAAATGAATCTATTAGTCCAGATATCGCCTCTCGTCTCAGTCCTTTGCCTAACATGTCTAATATGATGGCTTTGCAAAATTATGGAACTCTTTTCAAAGAATTTAGATACAAAAATGGTCCTAACGGACATTATAACGGGCATACGGTTGCTCTAACTGGACAATATACGGATAACTCTCTAAACCTCCGCGATCGTCCCCCTTATCCAACCATATTTGAATTGTATAGAAAACATTATGAACCCGAAAAATCGGCCATTAATGCATGGTGGATAAGCCATTCCAATAATTTATATCCCATTCTTAATTACAGCAATTTCCCCGGTTATGGGGCTCAATTTGCTGCAAATCAATTGTCGCCAACTCAGTTATTTAGTTTTCAGTCAAAAGATGAATTTGATCAAATGTTAAATATATCTTCTGATGTTTCTGAGGATATATCCAAACTAAAGAATTTTCTAAATAATGGCTTTAAAACTGGCGGATTAAATTTAAGTTCTGGAGTGGCCAATACCCCAGAAGATACCATTAAAATTCAATCATTTATTACCAAAATGTATAATGAATTAAATTCTGGTTTGCATAATGATCCTTGGGGATTAGGTAATGGCCGCATGAATGGCGATATGATGAATGTTTTTTATGCCGAAAAAGTTATTCAAGAATTTAAGCCAGAGTTAACCGTGGTTAATATGTTTGGTGTTGATGTTTGTCATACTAATTTCACTGAATATTGCAATAATTTAAGGAAAATTGACTGGGCAGTCGCTCATTTGTGGAATACCATTCAAAACACCCCTGGTATGGCCAATGATACCATTTTAATAATTGCTCCAGAAATTGGAAGAAATGAAACTCCAAACACGGTTTTAGATGTTAATGGAAGGGGAGGATTAGATCATACCAATGATGATGAAATGAGTCGTGAATTGTTTTGTATGGTTGTAGGTCCGCCTTCAAAGGTAAAACAAGGTAATGTGGTTAATACCCTTGCGGGAGAAAGTATTGATATAGTTCCAACTATTGCCCATATTTTAGGATTTAGAGATAATATTTCTGGATTTTTACCGGGTTCAATTTTAAACGAGGCCTTTGTATGAAAAATTTAATGTATATTCTTTTTTCCCTTGCGGGGATATTGACTTTCCAAGCATGCACAAAAGAAATAGAAGATAGCAGGCCCAATCCTTTTGAATCTGGAAATAATGGCTCAAACCAAAATAATCAAGATTCTTTAGATCCCTTGAGCATTGAAGGTCTTCATCAAAGAATTTTTTCTATACGTTGTGCTAATCCAACTTGTCATGATGGGAGCTTTGAGCCCGATTTTAGAACCGTACAATCCACTTATTATTCTTTGGTTTATCACCCGGTAATTAAAAATGATACCAATAGGTCTTATTTATATAGAGTTTTGCCCGGTAATGCTGATCAATCATGGTTAGTTGAGCGACTTATTTCAAATGATCCGGTGTTAGGAAGGATGCCTCTTTACAGCACTCCTTTAAATGAAACTGAAATCAATTGGATTAAAACATGGATTAATAAAGGAGCCAAAGATGTAAATGGAAATAATCCAGTATTACCCAATCTTAGTCCAAATATTATTGGATATGGCGCTACAAATATAAGAAATCACAGAATTGATGAAAATAGAGAGAATGGTTTTGACTCTCCATTTTTACCCCATTTTGATTCTGTTTTCAGAATTTTAATTAACGTTAAGGATGATATAACTCCAACAGCGCAGCTGAAAACTAATACCTTAAAATGTTCATATGATATGAACAATTTCTCTAATGCCAAGACTTACCAAGCAGTTTATTTATTTGGCGATTTATGGATGGTTCAAATTCCAGCTCAGGAGTTTAATTTAAATACTCAAGTATTTTTTAGATATTATGTAAATGATGGGGATCATGCAAAAGATGCCGAATTTCCAGAAAATACCACCCCGAATATTTTCAAACATTATTACTCATTTAAATTAGTAAAACCTTAATGAAAATATATAAAAGCTTTATTCGATTTTCAATTCATCGTTTTAGCCAAGGTCTAAGTCTCGATAAAAGTCATAGTCATAGTCATAGTCTTCGTCAAAGTCATAGTCTTCGTCAAAGTCATAGTCTTAGTCAAAGTCTTAGTCTTAGTCAAAGTCATAGTCTTCGTCAAAGTCTTAGTATTTTTATTTTTATTTTAATAACTCTAAGTTCATGTAAAAAAGATGAGCTTGAAATAAACAATACCCCTCAAATAGAATTAATTAATGCTGGGCCAAATACCGTAAAAGAAATGCAAGATTCTATTTGGTTTGAAATTAAATATAAAGATGGTAATGGAGATTTAGGAGAGAATAATACCGATGAAAATAATCTTTGGGTAACTGACCCTAGGATAAATGTAAAATATGAATTTAGAATAAAACAATTGGTACCTAATAATTCTGAGGTCCCTATTAGCGGAATTTTAAGGTTCAGTATTTCGAATACCGTAATAACTAATAATCAAAATTCTGAAAGCGTACAATATAAAATTCAATTAAAAGATAGAGCGGGGAATTATTCCAGTGAAATCATTTGTCCGCCTATTAATATTATTAAATAAATTTATCGGGCATTCTCCATCCCGCAAGGGAATATTAAATGTTTAGAAGTAATTTTTATCCCGCAAGGGAATAAGATCAATTATTTGGTTAATTTTTTATCCCGCAAGGAAATTGAAAAAATATTTATTCAGCAATTATTGATAAATCCTTAATTTTGTGCTTCATGTCGAAGCCTTATATTGTAGGAATTACTGGAGGAAGTGCATCGGGCAAAACCCAGTTTTTAAAAGCTTTAAGAAATGAGTTTAGTCCTTCGGAATTATGCGTAATATCTCAGGATGATTATTATTTGCCAATCGAACATCAACAAAAAGATGAAAATGGTGAGGTTAATTTTGATTTACCAGAAAGCATTGATAAAGAAAAATTATTAAATCATTTAAAGTGGCTAGGAGAGGGCAAACCCATTGAAAAATTTTCTTATAATTTTAATAATCCGAATAAAGAAAAAGAAAAAATTATCTTACATCCTGCTCCAATTATTTTGATTGAAGGGTTGTTTATATTTTATTTCCAAGAAGTTTTTGATTTATTGGATTTAAAAATATTTGTAGAAGCCGGTGAAGATATTAAATTGCAGCGTAGAATAAATAGAGATACAAATGAACGAGGAATTGCCTATGAAATGGTATTGTACCAATGGCATAATCATGTTCAGCCTGCATTTCAAAAATTTTTATTACCTTATAAAGAATCAGCTGATTTAATTATTTTAAATAATAAACATTTTGATAATTCACTTCAGGTGGTTAAAAATCATTTTAAATTAATTGTAAAAGAATGGACTATAGGTTCGCGGTTATAGGTTTAGGCCGATTTGGAAGTCGTATTGCTCGTTCTCTTTCTGATAGAGGAGCAGAAGTTATTGCCATAGATGCAGAAGAATCTAAAGTAGATGAGTTAAGAGATGATGTAGCCTATGCGGTAACTATGGACTCAACGGATAAAAAGGCTTTAGAAAGTCAGCGAATTCAGGATATGGATGCCGTGGTAGTAGCCATTGGTGAGAATTTTGAAGCGCTACTTTTAACGGTTGTTCACTTATTAGATATGCAGGTTAGCCGAATTATTGCTCGAGCGAGTAATAAACATCAGAGGTCTATTTTAGAAAAAATGGGAGTGAAAGAAATTTTATCTCCAGAAGATGAGGTGGGAATTATTGTGGCAGAGCGATTATTACACCCAAGTGTAGTAACCTTTTTACAATTACCGGATGAGTACGAGATAGCTGAAATTGCCCCGCCAAAAGGGGTTTGGAATAAAACCGTATCCGAATTAAAGCTAAGAGAAACCTACAATCTTAACTTAATTACCATAAAAAGAGCATTTGAAACCGAAAAGAATGGGGGATTAGAAAGTGAGTATCATATTTTGGGTGTGCCTAAAGGAGATACCATCATTTATGATTCGGATACCATAATAATTTTAGGGACCGCAAATGATATTCAAAGATTTATCGAAGTAAATCGTTGATAATTAAGTTTTTATAAAAAAATCGATTTTTTAATTCATTCTAATTGAATATGGCTTTGTACTTTAGTATAAATACGGCTATATTTGCCCGCTATCGAAAAAAGAATACAGTTTTTACAAGATGAAAAACCAAGGTGTTGTTAAATTCTTCGCAATAGCGTTTTCAATTGTTTGTTTATACCAGCTTTCATTTACGTTGGTTGCCAAAAGAATTGAAGCTAAAGCGAAAGACTATGCGCAAGGGGACAAGGCCCTTGAACGTCGTTACCTCGATTCAATAGGAAGAGAAGGTGTTTATAATCTTTTACTTAAAGATTTTACTTATTACGAGGTTAAAGAAAAAGAATTAAACTTAGGATTAGACCTTCAAGGAGGTATGAACGTAGTTTTAGAGGTGTCTATACCAGATGTGGTTAGAGCACTTTCTAATTTTTCTACTGATCCTGATTTTAACAAAGCAATTGAAAAGGCAATTTCTTCTCAGCAAAATTCTCAATTGGATTTTGTTTCTTTATTTGTTCAATCATTTAAAGAAGTTGCTCCTTCTAAAAAATTAAGCACTATTTTCGCTACTCGTGAAAATAAAGATAAGGTTAATTTCAATTCTTCGAATGAAGAGGTAGAAACCTTTTTAAGAGCAGAATCGGAAGAAGCCATCAACCGTTCATTTAAAATTTTATCTACTCGTATAGATAAGTTCGGGGTTGCTCAACCTAATATTCAAAAATTAGGTAACTCAGGGCGTGTAATGGTTGAACTACCGGGAGTTGACAATCCGCAAAGGGTTAGAGATTTATTACAAAGCTCTGCTCAATTAGAATTTTGGAATTGTTACACCAATTACGAAGCCAATAAATTTGTTGATATCGTAAATACCGTTGCAAAAAATAATCAAACGGTAATTGATACCAATAAAACAGTTGATACTACTTCTTCATTATTAGGTCAAACTCCTACAGCTCCTAATACAGTTATTGCAAGCGCTGATTCTAATAAGGTAGATTCTACAAATTCTGGATCTTTATTAGGAAGTACAACGGATACTAATACAGGTGCAGATACCAACATGACTGCTGAACAGTTTATGAAAGAAAACCCATTATATGCGGTTTTATTCCCAGCTGTTAATGAACAAAACATGTTAGTTGAAGGTCCTGTTGTAGGTTATGCCCAGATTAAAGATACTGCCGCAGTTAATAAATTTATTAATGATGCCATTGCTAAAGATCAGTTACCATCTGACTTAGTTTTTGCATGGGCTGCTAAACCTTTTGCCAAAGGCGAAACTACCTTAGCTTTATATGCGCTAAAATCTAATCGTGATGGTAAACCAGCGTTAGAAGGTGATGTAATTGTTAATGCTGATGGTCAAATTGATCCTCTTGGTCAATGGGAAGTTTCTATGGCCATGAATCCGGAAGGCGCTAAAGTTTGGAGAAATATTACAGCAGCAGCAGCAGCCAATTATCCAACTGTTAAAAGATCAGTTGCTATTGTATTAGATGGAATGGTTTATTCTGCACCAACTGTACAAGGTGAAATTGCTGGTGGTAGATCAAGCATTAGTGGTAACTTTACCCAAGAAGAAGCTAAAGATTTAGGTACTATATTAAAAGCAGGTAAATTACCAGCTCCAACACGAATTGTAGAAGAAGCGGTTGTTGGACCATCTCTTGGAAAAGATGCTATTCAAAAAGGATTAACTTCTGTAATATTAGGATTAATAGCGGTAATCATTTTCATGATTGCTGTTTATAATAGTTCTGGTTGGGTAGCAGATATTGCTGTATTCCTTAACTTATTTTTTATAGTTGGTGTTCTTGCATCTTTAGGTGCGGCATTAACTTTACCAGGTATTGCAGGTATCATTTTAACCATTGGTATGGCGGTTGACGCAAACGTGTTAATCAATGAGAGAATCAAAGAAGAACTAGCAGCTGGAAAAAATCTAAAAAATGCAGTATCTGCAGGTTATAAAAACGCACTTTCTGCAATTTTAGATTCTAACATCACTACCTTATTAGCAGGTGTGGTATTATTAATTTTTGGATCAGGTCCTATTTACGGATTTGCTATTACCTTAATTATAGGTATTGTATCTTCTTTATTTACCGCTATTTTAATTACTCGTTTAATTTTTGAAGCAAGAGCTGCAAAAGATAAAAAGGTTTCTTTCTCTTTCCCTTGGTCTGAGAATTTATTAAGAGGTAAAAACATAGATTTTATTGGTAAACGTAAAATTTATTATGCTATTTCAGGAATTATTATTGCCGCAGGTATTGGTTCTTTATTTACACGAGGATTAGATTTCGGGGTTGACTTTAAAGGAGGTTGGACTTATGTAGTTCAATTCGAAAATCAAGTGAATATTTCTGATATCCGATCTAACTTAGAACCTCAATTTGGAAAAGCTCCAGAGGTTAAAGTATTCGGAACTAATAATGTAGTAAAAATTACCACTGATTATTTAATTACTGATCAATCAGAAAATACTTCTGAAAATGTAGAAGCCAAATTAATTGAAGGCTTAAAATCAGCGGGAAAATATAGCATTGAATCAAGAAATAAAGTAGGCCCTACCATAGCGGATGATATTAAGAGCGATGCTGTTATGTCAATCGTGATTGCCTTAATAGGTATGTTCTTGTATATCTTATTCCGTTTCGGAAGATGGCAGTTTGCTTTAGGTACTGTATTAAAGTTAATTCACGATGTTTTAATAGTTCTATCATTTTTCTCATTGTTAAAAGGTATTGTTCCATTTACCTTAGAAATTGATCAAGCATTTATTGCAGCTATTCTAACGGTAATTGGTTACTCAATTAACGACTCGGTGGTAGTGTTCGACCGTATTCGTGAATACCTAGCTGAGAAAAAATCAGGCCCTATTGCAAGCATTTTTAATGAAGCATTAAACGCTACATTATCAAGAACATTAATTACATCCGTAACTACAATTGTAGTTGTTGCAATTTTATTCGTTTTTGGTGGTGAAGTTATCCGCGGTTTCTCTTTTGCAATGTTAATCGGATTTATTTCTGGTAACTATAGCTCAATTTGTATAGGTACTCCTTTGGCAGTAGATTTATTACCAAAAGAGAAAAAATAATATTCTTTTTTCAATATAAAATTTAACCCTGATTGTTTTTCAATCAGGGTTTTTTTATGCATTTAATTTCGTTTTTTTGTAACATGAAAAATATTCATTTAATCGCTATTGGTGGGGCAGTTATGCATAATCTAGCACTCGAATTATCTCAATTAGGTTATCAAGTGAGTGGAAGTGATGATGATATTTTTGAACCTTCCCGTTCTCGTTTGTTAGAAAAAGGTTTGTTGCCCAATGAAATGGGCTGGTTTCCGGATAAAATAACCAAAGAAATTGATTTAATTATCCTAGGAATGCATGCTCGAAAGGATAATCCCGAATTATTAAAAGCCCAAGAATTAGGTCTTAAAATCATGTCCTTTCCAGAGTTTATTTATGAACATTCCATTAATAAAACGAGAATTGTTATTGCTGGATCGCATGGTAAAACAACCACCACCGCCATGTTAATGCATGTTTTTAAAAGCTTAAATATTGATTTTGATTATTTGGTAGGTTCGCAAATTACGGGTTATCAATATATGGTGCGTTTAAGTAATGCACCTTATATAATTATTGAAGGTGACGAATATTTAACTTCGCCCATTGATCCAAAACCGAAATTTCTCTGGTATAAACCTCATTATGCCATTATTACTGGTATTGCATGGGATCATATCAATGTTTTTCCTACCCTAGAAATTTATCATCATCAATTTAAATTGTTTTTAGATTCTATGCAGCCTCAATCTCCTTTGGTTTGGTATAGCGGTGATTCTACCTTGCGGGATTTAATGCGAGATTCTGATTTAAAAAGTATTCCATACCAAGAACTTAATTCTGAAACCATAGATAATAATTGTTATTTAATTAAATCAGGTGGAGGTCAATTAAAATCAAAATTGTTTGGTAATCATAACCTACAAAATATGTCAGCAGTTTTGAATTTAACTATAGAACTAGGATTAGACCCTGATCTTGTTTTAGAAGCATTAGCTGAATTTCCTGGGACCGCTCGTCGACTTGAATTGATTCAAGAGTCTGATAATATTAAAGTTTACCGCGATTTTGCTCATTCACCTTCTAAATTAAAAGCCACGTTAGAAGCTGTGGTAAATCAATTTAAAACAGCTCATATTATTCCTGTATATGAATTACATACCTTTAGCAGTTTAAATGAAAACTTTTTAAATGAATATAAAGGTTCTATGGATTCGGCCAAACAAGCTATAGTATTTTTTAATCCTGCCGTATTTGAATGGAAAAAAATGCCTGCTTTAGATCCTCAAAAAGTAGGAGAAGCATTTGGGTCAAACACTCAAATCATCAATAATTCTAAAGAGCTTAAAGATTTAATAGTAAATAGCATAAAAGGAAACCAACTCAATATTGTTTTGCTTATGAGTTCAGGCAATTTTGATAATATGGATTTAGCTTTTTAAAATATTAAATTAATGAGTTATTAAGATTGGTTAAAACCTTATAAAATCTTAGCTATTTTATCTGAACTTTTTAATCCATGACCACTAAATAAAGACACCACTAATCCTGGATTTCTTTCGGTTTCTAAAAATTGAACTAAACCAGCAATAGTAGCTGCTGATGTAGGTTCTATATAAAAACCTGATTTTACCATATTTTTTAATGCTATTTTAGTATCATCATCACTACTCAACCAAATTTTTCCCCCGGTTTCTTTGATTATTTCTATAATTTGTCCCCCTCTTACCGGAGCCGCAATGGCAATTCCCTCAGCAATTACTTCCCTTTTTTGATATTCACTCAGGTCTTTAATTTGATTATTCATTTGATCAAACAAGGGGCAGCAATCTTTTGCTTGTACCCCATGAATTTTAGGTATTGAACTAATGACCTTAGAGTCATAGAGTTCTTTGAATCCCAAGTAAGCCCCTATTATTAGGGTTCCATTTCCAGCAGGTAAAATTACATGATCGGGAGCCTGCCAGTTTAATTGCTCGCAAACTTCATAAGCAAAGGTTTTAGTACCTTGATAAAAATAAGGATGATAACAATGACTGGCATAATAATGATTTTTGGCTTCTTTAAGCGCAGCATTGGCAGTGTCTTCTCTATTTCCTTTCACTTTGTTTACCTGAGCCCCATATGCTTTAATTTGAATTAATTTGGCCTCAGCCGTATTTTCAGGTACAAATATTTCACAAGAAATTCCACAGGCTGCAGCATAAGCCGCTATTGAACATCCTGCATTTCCAGAACTATCCTGAATTACTTTTTTTACCTTTAGTTCTTTCGCCAAACTCATTAATACACTTGCCCCTCGATCTTTGTATGAGCCTGTAGGGAAAATATGTTCCTGTTTTATATAAACTTGTCTTCCACTTAATTCTAATCCTAAAAGCGGACTATTGCCTTCACCCAAACTGATTATGTTTTCATCATTTTGAATGGGAATAAAATTTCTATACCTCCATAAACCTGGATATTCAGGCCTTATCAAGGTTTTATCAAATTCAGCCTGCCAATTCAAATTCATTAATCCTCCTAAACTATCCCGCAAGGGAAAATGGAGCAAATCATAAATTTTTTTATCTTCTGAACCTATTAAATCAATTCTCATATATAAGCAATAGCTTCAATTTCAATTTTTAAACCATAATGTAGATCATTTACAGGCACTATGGAACGAGCTGGTTTATGATCTCCAAAAAACTGAATAAATACTTGATTTACCTCTGGCCAATATTCGATTTTACTTATAAAAACCGTACTTTTAATAAGTTTTTCTTTGTTCGAACCAGCACTTATTAATATTTGTTCTAAATTATTTAAACATTTTAAGGTTTGTTCTTTAATATCCTTATCCACTAATTTTTCTCCACTTACTGCATCAATGGCTAATTGTCCGCTTACGTAAACCAAATTATTATGCACAACCGCCTGACTATAATGTCCACCTGGTTTTGGCGCATTTCCTGAATATATAATTTTATGATTCATTCGATAAAAATAAAGGGCAGAATATACTTATTATATCCTGCCCTTAAATTATTTATTTAAAAAATATTATTTTAAAATTTGATCAGCATGGTTTTTGGTATCCACCTTTTCTATTATTTCTTCAATATTTCCATTTTCATCAATAATAAAAGTAGTTCGAGCGATACCCATATATTTTCTACCATACATGCTTTTCTCTACCCAAACGCCATAGGAATTAGCAATTTCTTGTTCTGTATCGGCTAATAAATCAAAAGGTAATTCGTATTTTTCAATAAATTTTAAGTGTTTCTTTTCGTTATCAGGACTAACACCTAAAACTACATAACCTTGCTTTATTAAGCTGTTGTAGTTATCTCTTAAACTACAGGCCTCAGCAGTGCAACCTGGCGTATCATCTTTTGGATAAAAATAAAGTACTATTTTTTTGCCCTTAAAATCAGACAAACTTATTTCTTTACCATTTTGATTTTTAACCTTAAAATCAATAGCTTTATCTCCAATATTTAATTTCATTCTACAATAAAATTTTTACTTAACTTTTTAATATTCTTCTTCTTATCTACAACAATAATACTCAAACTATGTTTTCCTGAATTTAAGTTTTCTCTTATTTCTCCATATATTAAATCTTTTTTCGCGTCATAATACGCAGGAATCCATTCATCATTTAATAATATGGAATACTCATCAATTCCAGAAAAATCATCGGCTGTTTTTATAAAAAACTGAAAATTCCCATTTGATTTTTTTATAGTAAAATAAAATATTTTAGGAGCCAAACTATCATAGTACAAACTGATTGCATACGGAAATGCTGAAAGTTTTGCTTTTAATTCCCCTCCTTTGAATTCGCCACCCAAAGAGTATAAACTACCTTTTTCGGTTACCCCAGCTAATATATATTTTTTTGGATTTTTGGATGCGGGTAAATTTTTCCAGTGGACTATTAAGTTGTATGATTTTATAGGAATTAATGGACTTCCAAAATAATATATTGGGCCGTAAGTTTTTTTGTTTCTTTTCGCTTCAAAAAATCCAATTAAAAAGGTATCCTGCAAAGCATATTTTTCAAGCTCTAATTCTATGTTTTTATTTTCGGCTTTTAATCCCCTTGCGGGATAAAAAACTGCTGCATTTGATTTTGCGAAATGTTCTGTATTACATTGGTTTTCAATATTATTCTCCTGCGTATTTGAAGATCTTAAATAAAATTCTTTAAAATCTTCTTTTCCTTTTTCATCTTTAATTATGATTTTTATTTTTTTTAAATCACCAATTTTTAAGTCTATCCAACCATTATTAAAAACTTCATAAAAATTAATGTTATTGGAGTTTTCTTTAAATGTTTTGATATATCTAATTCCATTCTCCCTCCAATCGCAATAATCAAAATCAAGATTTACATTTCTCGATTCATGGAATTCAAATTTTTCTACCTGTCTTTTGAAAACACTATTTTCATTTACCAAAACCTGAATATAATTTACACCTATTCCATAATTACTTTCTAATGCAAAATCTTGAGCCAATAGCCCAAAACTGTAGATCCCAGAATTTACATTTATTGTATCAGAATTTATATTTTGAAAAGGATAATGATAATAATTGAACAAGTGTTCAGTATCTTTTTTATATAATCTAATTTTTTTAAGCTTCGGACTTAAAGTATCAAATACCGGAATATTAAATAGTAGGGGATTAATAATGGCTTCTGATTTTGTTTCCCTAATTTCAAAATGTAAGTGTGGACCGCTAGAACCACCCGTATTTCCAGAGTATGCAATTATTTCCCCAGCCTTATAATAAAATTGATTTTTTTTTGGAAAAACATCAAATTCATTCAATTTATTTTCTTTTTGATATTGATATAAAAACGAATCTAATTTAGATTCAAAATTATTTAAATGGGCATATACTGTGGTATAACCGTTTGGGTGATTAATGTATAATGCTTTTCCATAGCCATAAGGACTAACTTTGATTCGAACAACATAACCCTCCATTACTGAATATACGGGCAAGTTTTCTTTTCCATTTGTTTTTAAATCAATTCCAGAATGAAAATGATTGGCTCGTAAATCTCCGAATCCCCCAGATAAATAAAGGGGAGTATCCATTGGAAAACTAAAAAAATCTTTTGGTGTAATATAAGTTTGAGCAATTGCTATCGAGTTTAATAGAATTGTATTTAGTACAATAAATATATAACTATTTAACTTCAAAATTAAATAATTCTTTGCCGTTCAAATATCCTTTTAATCGATCTCCAATATTAACTTCTCCAACACCCTCAGGTGTTCCGGTAAAAATTATATCCCCAGTTTTTAAAGTAAAATATTGAGACACAAAAGAAATAATATCATCAATATTATTCATCATTTGATTACTATTTCCTTTTTGTACAACCTGCCCTGATTTTATTAATTCAATTTCTAAATTATTTAAATCCAAATTATCTTTAGAAATCCATTGACCAATAATTGCAGAGTGGTCAAAACTTTTTGCTAATTCCCAAGGTAAGCCTTTTGATTTAAGCCAATTTTGTTTGTCTCTCGCTGTAAAATCGATACCTACTGAAATTTCTGAATAATATTTAGAAGCAAAATTTTTAGCTATTTTTTTTCCAGGTTTATTAATTTTTATTATCAATTCTAACTCATGGTGAACAGAACCTAAATTACTAGGTAAATAAAATGCTTGATTGTCTTTTAATATTGCCGTATCTGGTTTTAAAAATATAACTGGCTCATCAGGAATTTCATTTCCTAATTCTTTTGCATGTAAAGCGTAATTGCGACCTATACAAATAATCTTCATTAGGGCAAATATCGTATTTATTCTATTGTGATAAAAATTCAAATTGCACCCTATGCATATAGTAAAATCAAAATTGGAATTTTTTTACCTTATTTTAATTAATCTTATTGCTCTTTTAATGGCATCTATTAACACAGATAGGCCATCAGAAATAATATATTTGTTTTTTGCACATCAAATAATTTACGGGTTTTTCTTTTGGATTTGGATTTTTATAAATTATTTGAATTCAAACAAATCAGGATTAAATTTCAAGGCATTTACTTTAAAATTACTTACTCAAATAACGATACTTATATCAAGTATCTTATATTTATCGGCTGAATTATTTTCTTATTTTTTAGAACCTGAATTGATTTTTAATGGAGTCTTAATTTTATTAATTTCAAACCTCTTTATTCTTTATAAGAAAAACAAGGAGCAGATTAATAAAAATATTATTTCAAAATTTATCAATACTTATTTTATTAGAACCATCCCTTCAAATTTATTCTTTCTTATTTTAATTTATTTGTTAAATTCAAAAACACCATCAATAAATGCAAATAGCCTTCAGATCTTATTAATCGTGAAGGCTATTTTGGATGTTTTTACTTTTTTTATTCCTCTTTTTCTTATTAAAAAAGACTCTAAAAATTTAGTTTATAATTTTTGATATTCCTTTTCTACAAATTGAAATAAAGATTTTACATATTCCTTTTCTCCACCAAACTTAACTCCAGCAGTTTCATATATTTCAGAAATACTTTTTGTATTTCCTAAACTCAAGGCGTTTTTATATTTTTCAATGGCTTTAGGCAATGATTCTACTGCGTTTTTCCATACACCTATAGCACCTAATTGGGCAAATCCATATTCAATATAATAAAAGGGCACTTCGTAAATATGTAATTGTTTTTGCCAACTAAAATCACGGAAATGTTCCAATCCTGACCAATCAGTTGTGTTTAATGAAAACTCCTGACTTATTTGATTCCAAGCGTTTTTTCTTTCTTCTAAACTATGATTAATATGAGTGTATAACCAATGTTGAAATTTGTCAATAGTAGCTATCCATGGTAAGGTTTTGATTATACCTTCTATTTGCTCAGTGATTGCCCTTTTTAAATCTTCTTTATTAGGTATAAATTCGTCTAAACTATAGATTGTTAATAATTCCATCGACATGGAAGCTAATTCTGCAACCTCGCTCGGACAATTTCTGAAAGCATTTAAAGGCAGTTTTTGACTCAAAACACTGTGAATAGCGTGGCCTCCTTCATGTACCATAGTCTCAACATCCCTTAAACTTGAGGCAGCATTCATAAAAATAAAAGGATATCCACTTAATGCCAGAGGATAATTATATCCTCCTGGGGCTTTACCAATGCGGCTTTCTAAATCTAAATGCCCTTTTTTATCCATAGTATCAATTACGGTTTTAAAAAAGGGATCCAATCTTTCAAATGATTTTAAGGTTTTTTCAATAAGGTCATTTCCATTAGTAAAGGGTAGGAGAGCGGGGCGGCCTTCTATATCAACTTCTAAATCCCAAGGTCTTAATGGACTAATATTTAGAGATTTTTGTCTTTTTTCATTTATATGTTTTAATAATGGAACAACCTCATCTCTAATTACTGAATGAAAAGCGAAACAATCATCAACTGAATAATCAAAACGACCCAAAGCTTTATGCATATAATCTCTAAAGTTTGAGAAGCCAGCATTTAAAGCTATTTGATGTCTGATTTTTATTAATTCACTTAATAAATTATCCAATTCTTCATGAGCTTCAAAACGTCTTTCTTGAATTTTTTTCCAAATAATCTCTCTTACAGATCGATCTGGATTTTTTAAAAAATTGGCCGCCTGCTGAAGCGTATATTCTTTCCCTTCATGATGAATAGACATGGCTCCATTGATACTAGCATATTTTTGCGCTAAAGTTTGAACTTCAACCTCTAAAGGAATATTTTCTTCCCTGAATAATTCAATTTCATTATCAATATTTCTAAACCAAATGGTATAAGCCTGATCCTTTAATTCATTTTTGAATGGACTTCCACTTATTTTTAAATTAATTTGATTTTGAATAGGGGATAGTTTTGGACTAATTTCTTGAACAAACCATAAATATTTTTGCTCCAGCTCTTGATTATTCGTGTCGCAAGTCATTCTAATATAGCGCCATGCCATATCTTCAGAAATATAACTTCCCGCAAGGTCATAATCACTCAACCAATTAATAAATTCTTCTTTATTATTTATGGGTCTGTTTAAAAGTTCCGTAAAAATATCTTCTAAATCAGACCATTGGGTAATTTCAATTTTATGATCAATTAATGATTTAAGTTTTTCCATAATATTAAAATAAAAAGGCGCTCTAGGAATAGAGCGCCTTACAAAGTTAATTTTTTTATTTTTACTCGATTGAAATCATGCAGTATTTTATTTTATTTCCCAAAAAACCAGCATGAATTGGAAATACAATTCGGTCATCAATTACAAACCCCTCCTCTAAACTAGGTAACGAAAAATTTTCAATTTTTGCAGAACCTACAACATCTTTTTCAATTTTTCCTTCCTGATCAATTTTAACTCTCATTGTACCGTAACCTTTCCTTTTTGTTCTTCTTGATGATTTCTTAACTGGAGAATTTTCAGTATTTTGAATACTTTCATTAAAGAATATTTGTAGTTTTTCTTTTATAAAAAATACTGTGTATCTCGAATATATATTTGATAATCCAATTTTTGCATCTGCTGAAAAACTAATTTCATCTAATGGTGAATCATATTCTTCAACTGCGTATTTGTGGACTACTTTTTTCCATAATAATTCACCTAATTCATTAAATTTAAAAATATTTATATCCCCATATCTATAGACGTAAATAGTTTCTGTTGTTGTGGTCATTGCGCCAGTTTTGACATTGGTAGAAACTACAGTCTCGGTTCTAGTAGTATACTCAAATTCTTCGGTCAGTATATAATAATTACCTTTAGAATCAATTAATAAATTTTGGACAATTGAACTAGGTAGATCTCCTAAATTTCCGCCTTTTTTTCCGCCTTTTTTAGATTTTTTTGAAGTTTTTTTCTTTTTTTTCTTTTTTTTACCATCTTCATCCTCATCATCCTCACCATCCCCGTTCTCATTTTTCGATTCTGTTTTATCTAAACTTTCAATTCCTGAGGTTGATAAAATATCCAAGTTAGAAGATAATGTAACTTTAAATAAAGACTCCTCTATTTTTTTTGAATAAGATCCAACCTTTGTCCCATATATAATAGGGTTTCCTTTTAAATCAACCGCGAATTTTGCAGAGAAAATTTCATCAGGCTTTAATCCAAAATCTAATTCAGCATTCTCAGAATTATTCAATAAATGAATGGTTACGCCATTTTTACCTCTTTTTTTCTCCTTCTTTTTTTGACGTTTTTCTTGTCGTTTATTTTTTTTCTTTTTTCTTTTTACTTCTTCCTGATCATCATATTTACCCTCATTTGAATTATTAGTTTTAGAAATAATCAGGACATTTCCATTGTCTCCAACAAATAAATCTTGAATATTAGTATAGTTTCTATTAATTCCAAATTCTACTGTTTTTGAAAATTCAAGTTCAAAATCCTCATTAACAACATAAAATCTGTAAAATAAACTTTTATCTTTTTTATCTTTTGGTTTAATTTCATGAAAAAATAAAAGCTTGCTTGAATCCGGTGAAATCCTCATGTAAACAGCAGACTTTCTTTTTGTACCCTTTTCTAGATCTAATTTAAATAAAGTTTTAACTTCTTCATTTGTAAAATCATCGAGATTCAATTTTGAATACTTATATAAATCACATTTACATTTTTTATTGTATTCGGCATAAAAAAAATATGTACCAGTCTTATGATTTATAATATATTTAGTTAAAATGTCTGCATTTTTTGTTGAGCTAGACCCAAAGAATGTCCTAAAAATTGATGCTTTTATCCTTCCTTTAGGGACATTTAACCTATAATCTTTTTTGGGAATAAATCCGTCATTATATGATTTTATATAATCCTTATAAGAGATAAAACTAAAAAGAGGAATATAAACAAACTTGGCTCTTAAAGCTTGCATAACATGATCTCCATCCGAATTTGTGCCGATATATTCTAGAGGATACACCTTATTTTTCTTTTTTGGTGTTACAATAAATCGATCATGATTTACTGCCCTTGCACCGCCTTTTTTCTGCTTCTGAGCATAAATCGGCTCAGAAATACTACTAATTAAACCTATAAAGAACAATAGCATTAAAGG